>Ga0209456_10000081_pt1 | contig 48072 bp, 46 predicted proteins | sample COG_11_FD_184755 | JGI IMG/M metagenome (GOLD analysis project Ga0209456, IMG submission 184755) | Pelagic marine sediment microbial communities from the LTER site Helgoland, North Sea, for post-phytoplankton bloom and carbon turnover... | ecosystem: Environmental > Aquatic > Marine > Neritic...
CGCTTGCCATCGAACGGCGCGGGATTTTTATTCGGATCCATTCGCTCGTCGTTGAAATCGTCCGACATCATTTTACTCATGCCGGCATCGCGCGTTTTTTTGTCAGGCCATTCGATCCATGAGAATACGACCGTTTCATCAGCCTTCGCCTGAACCGACTGGCGGAAATCTGTCACCTCACCAGTGGGCACATCGTCTGCCCAGCATTCGACAATCCGCGTCGCCCCGAAATCCATGAACAGGCTGTCACCCAGCTTAGCGTGCTCGATATATTCTTTTTTCTTTGCGGTCGGCACGGCGATAACAAATCCGTCGATGTAGCTCATAACTCTTGTCCTGGGGTTATATCGGCAAATGGCTGCAATGGGTCAGTAGCAGCCCCTCGTAGAGTATCACTTGACCGGCAGGTTTCGAGGGCGAAGCAGCCCTTCGACAACGGCAAGTATTGGCCGAAGGATGCCGCTCGTGCATCCACCGTGCCTGTTCCACCGAGACACACGTGTTTGTTCGTGAACAGAATGGGGTAAACTGCGCCGCTGCAGCGACATTGGAGCTCAAAAGTGGCGTTACCTGAATGCGTAGAAGTGACTACGGGCGAGAACCCGGTTGGCAGCGTAATCTGGCTGCACGGCCTGGGCGCCGATGGCCATGACTTCGAGCCAATCGTCCCTGAGCTCCGCCTTTCAGCTGATCTGCCTCTGCGCTTCGTATTCCCGCATGCGCCAATGCGCCCCGTGACGATCAACGGGGGCATGTCGATGCGTGCCTGGTATGACATCGTTAGCCTCGACGCAGAGGGTCGCGCCGATGCGGCTGGCGTTCATGAGAGCACCGGCTTGCTCAATGATTTGATTACGCGGGAAGTGGAACGCGGAATTCCTGCCGGGAAGATCGTGATAGCCGGGTTCTCGATGGGTGGTGCCGTGGCGATCAATACGGCTTTGCATACCCGGGAGAAACTGGCGGGTCTGATGGCGCTGTCCGCCTACTTGCCGTTGCCGAGCGAGGTTGAGGGCTCGGCCGGCAGCCGTGATCTGCCTGTATTCATGGCGCACGGCTCGTTCGACCCGATGCTGCCGATGCAGTGGGGCCAGATGTCAGCCGAGCGATTGCAGGAGGAGGGTTTCACGCTCGAATGGCATGACTACCCAATGGCGCATGCCGTATGTCCGGAAGAGATTCGCGACATTGCCGCATGGCTGGAAAAAACGTACGGGCCTAAAACGTCAGGCTGAAAACTGCGCCGCCACCGTCGTTCGAGCCCGCGCGAATGAATCCGCCGTGCGCGATCATTACCTGGCGCGCCAGCGCCAGCCCCACGCCGGACCCGCTTTCTCTTGTAGTAAAGAATGGGACAAAGATCTTCGTCGCTGCGTTCGCCGGAATACCAGGGCCGTTGTCGGCTACCTCGATGACAACATTGTGGCGGCGGTTGAGGCGGCCATTCAGGCGAACGACCGGCGCTGCGGTCGATTCCTGTGCCTGCCAGGCATTGCGCAGCAGGTTGATGAGTACGGGTTCCAACAGATCCCGGTCGGCATAGACGTCCAGCTCGCTGGGACTGACATTCATGGAGAACTCGACGTCATCGCGCGGGCACTCGGATTCAGCCAGCCGCACGACCGTCTCGAAAAGGTCGGCAAGGTTGACGCGCTTTTTCTCAGGCGGTGCGAGTCGCGTAATCTGCCGGTAGCTGTCGACGAATTGCACGAGGCTGTCGGACCGCCGCGCGACCGTTTCGATTGCGTCCCGCAAGTCCTCGAGGTCGTCTTCGACGGGCACATCTTTGCGAGCTTTCTCGAGTACGTCGTTGACCACGTCAGCCGCCGTCTTTGCGAGCGACGTGACAGGCGTAATCGAATTCATAATTTCATGCGTCAGTACACGTACCAGGTCTTCCCATGCCTCGGCCTGTGTAGCGTCCAGCTCGGACTGAATGTCCTGCAGCGAGATGAGTCGCTCGCTCTTGCCCGCAATGACCAATTCGGTTGTTGCAAGCGTCAGCTTGTACTCGATACCCTCCACGGAAAATGTAACGAGTTGCCGCATCCCGGGAACGGCTGACGCGACCGATTCGGCGAAACTGAAACCGAACTTGCGCAGGTCTTTCAGTTTTGTCACATGCTCGGCACCGAACAAACGGCGTGCCGCATTGTTCTGCAACGTGATTGACTCGTCCGCATGCAAGGTCATGAGCGGCACGGGGATGTGCTCGATCAATGCGCGCGAACGACGCATCTCCGACTCCTGGTTAGTGCTGCGGTCCCGCATGCGCCGCAGGATGTCGGTGAAGGCCTCGCCGAGTGCCGGAAACTCGGAGCCGTCATTCTCGAAATTGAAACGCTGTGAGTAATCGGCGTAGCGGGCTGCCTCGAGAAAGCGAGCAACCTCACGATTGGTGCGACTCACGTAGCGCCACAACTCGGCCACCAGCAACGCGAGCGCGCCACCGACGAGTAACATGGCGCTGTGGTAGCCGGGTTGCAACAGCAGCCAGACAAAGACAGTCAGCGCCAGCCCGGTCGCTATCACGCGCAGGATAAGCGCAATGACGAAGCGCCTAAATATCATGTTTTTCCATGCGCCGGTACAACGACGCCCTGGTAAGGCCGAGCTCATTGGCGGCGCGTGAAATATTGAAGCCATGCTTGCGCAGGGCTTTGAGAATCGTCTCTTTCTCCAGGTGGTCGAGGTTGAGAATAGTCGGAATCGAGGATGCAGGCGCGGCTTCCGGGGCGACTTCACTCGAGTAGTCGAGTTGCAGGTCGTGCGGCTCGATAACCTCGCTCGGCGCGAGAATGACGGCACGTTCGACGGCGTGGCGCAGCGAACGCACGTTCCCCGGCCAGGCATATTCGAGCAGCGCAGTCTCTGAGGCCGGCGTGAACGATCGCCGCTTCCCGCCATACTTGCGCGAGAACAGCTCGAGGTAGTGCCACGCGATCGGCATGATGTCGTCCCTGCGATCGCGCAGTGGCGGCATCTCGATTTCGACGGTATTCAAACGAAACAGCAGGTCAGGACGAAAATACTCGGGGTCCCGCAAGCGGGAGGGCGGCAGATTGGTCGCGGCAATGATGCGCACGTCAAATGCTTCCGCCTGGTTCGAACCGACCGCCGTAACCTGCCGTTGTTCGAGTACGCTCAATAGTTTCGCCTGCAAACTCAGCGGCAGGTTGCCGATTTCATCGAGAAACAGCGTGCCGCCATTCGCTGCCTGGATTCTGCCAATGCGGTCTTGATCTGCATTCGTGAATGCGCCCTTGCGGTGTCCGAACAACTCCGATTCGAATAGCGACTCACTGATCGACCCCATATCGATCGACAGGAATACGTTCCGGGCCCGGGCTGACTCGCGGTGCAGCTCGCGGGCGATGAGTTCTTTGCCGGTGCCGTTCTCCCCGAGGATCAGAACATTGGCGTCGGTGGGGCCTGCCCGCCGCACGAGATCCATCACCGACTGCAGCTGCGCCGACTCGCCGATAATGTCCCTGTCGGCCGGGCCTGTCTCACGCATCAGGACTTCATTCGTTTGCCGGAGCGTCTCGGTTTCTTCGCGGCTCTGCCGCAATTTGAGTGCCGCCGAAATCGTCGCGACAACTTTTTCGTTCTGCCAGGGCTTCGCGACGAAGTCAGTCGCTCCCTGCTTCATCGCATCGACCGCGGTGTTGACGTTGCCATGTGCGGTGATCATCACGACGACGGCCTCGGGGTCGATCTCGAGAATTCGTCCGAGCCAGTAGAGACCCTGTTCGCCCGAGGACTCACCCGGGCCGAAATTCATGTCCAGCAGGACGACGTCGATGTCATTGGCCGCCAGTAGTTCCGGTACCTGCTCGGGATCGCTGCAAGTGACGACATTGCCGAACTGGCGCCTGAGCAGCAGGCGGCCCGCGGTCAGGATGTCCAGGTCGTCGTCGACGATGAGAATATTGCCGGTTTTGCTCATTGCACCTCGCGGATAGTGTCCGAAATCGTACATTTACTGTCCGCCAGCGTACAGTTTTTCGGACGTGCACATTTCGAAGCTTAATAAAAACAATAACTTAAGAGTTGGCACGCAGCTTGCTATTTATATGGGCAAAGGCACTGCGCGAGCGAGGACGACAGCGACATCGTGGACAGGATCAGGAAAATCAGTGAAGCCAGGGAGCCCGCAGGAATGGGGGTTTCGGGGCAGGGAATGGATCGGCGCGTGGAGAAGAAGACGTCTTATGCACGCCTCGGTGCCTACGCGGCGGCCGGAATCGCTGCCCTGCTGTTTGCCTGGTGGTTCGTCGATACGCTACTCGGTGGCCGCAGCCTGAGCGTCAATTCCCAGCGAATCACCGTCTCGGACGTGACAGTGGGTACCTTCGAGGACTTCATTCCGCTGCGGGGCCGCCTCGTGCCGCGGAGCACTGTCTACCTCGACGCCATCGAGGGTGGGCGCGTCGAGCAGATTCTCCTTGAAGACGGAGCAATGGTTGAAGCCGGCGACATGATTGCGGTCCTGTCCAACACTAACCTGCAGCTCGAAGTGCTCGGGCGCGAAGCGGCTGTGACCGAACAGCTCAACAACATGCGCACGATTGAGTTGCAACTCGAACAGAACCGGCTGGCTCACAAGCGCAATCTCGTCGAGATCGACTACCAGATCACGCGCTTGAGCCGCGAAATAGGCCGCCAGCGGGAGTTGATCTCGAAGAACCTTGTGTCGCAGTCGACGCTTGATCAGCTCGAAGACGAACTGACCTATTATGAAAATCGCCGGGAGGTCACGCTCGAAAGCCAGGCCACCGACGCACGTATGCAGGAGCAGCAATTGCTGCAGCTGCAGGAAGCCGGGGCACAACTTCAGGCCGGATTGGGATTCGCTCGTGAGAACCTTGCGGACCTCAGTGTCCGAGCGCCGGTGTCCGGCAAGCTCTCCGGCTTCAATATCGAGATCGGCCAGTCAATTACCCGCGGTGGTCGGCTGGGTCAGATCGACGACCCCGACGGCTACAAGCTGAACGTCAGGATCGACGAGTACTATCTCGGTCGCGTTGATCTGCAGCAGGTCGCCATGGCTGAACACAATCGCCGCGAACTCGGGCTGCAGGTCTCGAAGATCTACCCGCAGGTCACGGATGGCCAGTTCGAAGTGGATATGCGTTTCAACGACGACCCGGTTGGTCTGCGCCGTGGGCAAACACTGCAGGTCAGGCTGACCCTCGGCGACAACACCGACGCGGTACTCATTCCTAACGGCGCTTTCTACCAGGAGACGGGCGGCAACTGGGTATTCGTCGTTGCACCTGATGGCAGCGAAGCGATCAGGCGGACTGTGCAACTCGGCCGCCGCAACACGAATTTCATCGAGGTACTCGACGGGCTCGAGCCCGGCGAGAAAGTCATTACATCACCGTACACGAGCTTCGTCGGCATGGACCGGCTGAACCTCGACGACGAATAACGAACTTTGACAGGGGAACAGCCATGCTGAAGCTACACAATTTGTACAAGGTATACCGCACCGACGAAGTCGAAACCGTGGCGCTGAACGGCGTCAACCTGGAAATCGAACAAGGCGATTTCGTCGCCATTATGGGTCCGTCCGGTTGCGGGAAGTCGACGTTGTTGAACATCGTCGGCATGCTCGACAACCCGACCGAGGGCGACTATTTCTTCTTCGACGAAAACGTCGCGCCTTATAACGAGTCGGGCCGCGCCGCGATCCGCAAGCAGAACATCGGCTTCATCTTCCAGAGCTTCAACCTGATCGACGAGCTCACCGTTGCAGAGAACATCGAGCTCGCGCTGCTGTATCACAACATGCCGGCGGCCGAACGCAAGCAGCGGGTTGAGAACGTGATGGACCGCATGGGAATCGCTCATCGCGCGAGTCATATGCCGGGCCAGCTGTCCGGCGGGCAGCAGCAGCGTGTCGCAGTCGCTCGCGCCGTGGTCGGCGACCAGCCGCTCATCCTGGCCGATGAGCCGACAGGCAACCTGGACTCGGTGCATGGCCAGGAAGTCATGGATCTCCTGCGCTCGCTGAACAAAGAAGGTACGACGATCGTTATGGTGACGCACTCGCCGTCACATGCCGACTACGCGCACCGAACAGTCAATCTGTTTGATGGTCACATTGTCACCGAAAACACTCGCGCCGCATAGAGCGCGCCGGACGAATTCCAACGGGGAATACCATGTTTTGGAACAACGTAAGAATCGCCCTGCGAAACCTGCGCAAGAACAAGCTGTTTGCACTGGTCAACATCCTGGGCCTCGCACTGGGCCTGACGATTTATGTGTTCGGCGGGCTGCTCGTCAAGTATGAGCGTACCCACGACATGTTCTTTGCGAACTCCGCGAATATCTACACGATCGGATCGATTGCTGCGCCGGACCTGAACGTCGGCGTTGACAAGTTCAACGCGACCTTTACGACGGTCGGACCGATCATCGAGGCCGAGCTCCAGGACGTAGAACTCGTGGCCCGTACCGTGATGAGCGAGTATCTGCTATCGGTCGAGGACAAGAGCTTCTACGAAGGAATTCGATTTACCGATGCAACGTTCCTGGAGATCTTCGACCTCGATTACATCCAGGGCGACTCGACGGCATTGCAGGATCCTTCCGGATTACTGCTCACGGAGTCTTCGGCGATCAAGTACTTTGGCCGCACCGACGTCATGGGCGAAACGATTACCTTTGACAACGAGTTCGATTTTCATGTCACGGCGGTAGTAAAGGATGTGCCGCTCAACTCGCATTTGTCCTCGTCTATCGTGATGGATAACGGGTTCACATTCGTACTTCCAATCAACGGACTCAATCGCATGCGCGAGTGGGACCTGGCTGGCAACTGGAACAATCTGTCGATTGGCAACATGACCTATGTCCTGCTGCCCGAGACACTGGGCGAAGATTGGCTGAATGCGCAGGTCGACAGCATTTATGAACGACTCGTGCCCGACGACCAGAAGCAGGTCATCGCGGATCTCACCGTTGCGCCGATGCAGCGTGCAAACCTGGCAATCTGGGACATGATCGGCATGCCCGTCATCGCGGTTGTCTCGCTGCTGAGCTTCCTGGTGCTCCTGGTCGCGTGCGTCAACTACACCAACCTGGCGACCGCGCAGTCGCTTGGTCGCAGCCGCGAGGTGGGAATGCGCAAGACGATGGGCGCCAGCCAGCGCCAGCTGCTTGCCCAGTTCCTGATTGAAAGCCTGGTAATCGCTTCTATCGCGATGATCGTGGCAATCGCGGCGCTGGAGATGATCATTCCGTTGTTCAACAATATGGCGAACAAGAGCCTGAGCCTCAATTACCTGGCTACGATGCCCTGGCTGGTGCTCACGACCTTCATGGTCGGCCTGCTTGCAGGAATGTACCCCGCCTGGCTGATTACGCGGGCGAGCCCGATCGACGCGTTGCGCGATATGGCCCGCAAGGGCAAGAAGGGCGCCAGAATGCGCTCCATCATGATCGGCGCACAATTCGCGATCTCGGCGTTTATGCTCGCCATCGTGTCGATCGTCTACATGCAGAATGAAAAGGTGAAAGAGTCGAGCTATGAATTTCCCCGGTCCGAAATCTATACGATGGACCGCCTGTTTGTCGAAGGTATCCAGGATCGGCTCGACACACTGAAGCATGAACTCGAGGCATTGCCGAATGTCTCCAATGTTGCGTATTCCTCGCAGGTGCCGTTCGAGCAAAACAACTCGCAGCGGGGCGTCTCGCTGAAGCCTGGTGACGAGGCCGGGCAGGTCAACCTGCACACGATGGATATGTCGCCTGATTTCCTGAAGACATACGATATTCCGCTGCTGGCCGGTCGCACGCTGGACAGGAATATTTCGCAGGATGTCTGGAAAGAGGATGCCGAGATCGTCAATGTTGTCATCAACGAACTCGCTGTCGAGAACCTGCAATTCAGTACGCCGGGCGAGGCGATCAACCAGCGTTTCTATCGGCTCGACGAAGACGGCAATAGCACCGAGTACATCGTCGTAGGCGTCGTGCCGACGCAGAACATCATCGGACTGTTCAATGAAGTGAAGCCCTGGATGTTCACCTACGATCCGGAATCGCTGCGTATCGGTTCGATTCGCATTACCGGCGGCAACATCATGAGCACGGTGGAGCAGATTGAAGCTGCCTGGAAGCGCGTTATTCCCGAGTATCCGATCCAGGGGCAGTTCCTCGACGCGGTGTTTGACGATGTCTACAACATCCTCAAGTACATGAACATGGCGCTCGCCGGATTCGCATTCATAGCGCTGGCGCTGGCATCGGTCGGTTTGTTCGGACTTGCAGCGTTCATGGCCGCGCAGCGAACCAAGGAAATCGGCATGCGCAAGGTGCTGGGCGCCAGCACGGCCCAGATCGCTCGCCTGCTCGTGTGGCAGTTTTCGACACCCGTCTTGTGGGCACTGGCCGTCGCATTGCCGGCTGCCTACTTCGCCTCGTCACAGTTTCTGAATTTCTTCGCTGAACGCATCGAGTCACCGGTGTTGACTCTCATCATCGCTGGTGCGCTGGCAGTTACCCTGGCGTGGAGTACCGTGGCTGGCCATGCGATTCGCATTGCTCGCTCGAATCCGATCCTGGCGCTGCGTTACGAGTAGAGACTAATCCTGGAATGACAGGCGCGACTCGCCGGCCTTCTGGCCGGCCGGGTCAAAGCGCCGCTCAGCGACATGCCACGTGCCATCGCTATCCAGAAGTACAAGGGTTGTACAGCGAGTACCGTAATCGGGCATGACGATAAACGGGGCCGTGATGGCATGTGCGGTCCCGAAATCGAGATGGCCCTTCTCAACTTCGGATACTGGCCCTCTGCTGCGGTTATTCATGAGCCGCATGAGGCTGGTTTCGTTGACATTGTCCGCGTCCAGCAATGCCGACAGCTTCTTCTTGATCGATTCGACTTTGTGCCACGGACCGTCAAGCAGGGCGTTGCTCAGCCCGTAGGTTGATGGGCCGAGTGCACGCCTTCCTTCTTCGCGATTGGACAGGTACGCAACATCACCCGCTGTCCCGACAATGAGGTTGAATCCGGCATAGGCATCTTCGTCAACCGTGTCGAGGAATGCTGAAGGCGCCAGGTCGCTTTCGAGGTAATCCGTCACGAGGTGGCCGCGGGAGCGATACTTCGGCGATGGCGGTTTGGCGTCGCGGTAATTGGTCACCGTCGCAAAGCGCCCGTTCCTGTGCAATGCCAGCCAAGTTCCTCCAGCCTGCAGATCACGACCGCCCACGATGCCAGGTTTATCCGGCCACCAGTGCGCATTCTTCGCGGGACGAGCATGAAACTCGTCGCGGTTGGCCGCCAGGATCAGGGGAAACTCAGGGTGTTGTTCAATCGCGAGTACGATCAGGCACATCGTTAGCCACCGTCAATCCAGTGATCGACGAGCCGCCTGGCGATGGATATTCTGAACGGCAAGCCAACCTCGCCCGATCGCAGTTCATCGCGCGAGAACCAGCGTGCATCCTCGAGCTCGCCGTCATTGAGAATGATGTCTTCCGATGCCGCTTCCGCAACAAACCCCAGCATTAATGCGGAGGGGAACGGCCAGGGCTGAGAGCTGTGATACCGCACGTTGCCAACGCGAATGTTGGTCTCTTCATAGACCTCGCGGCGCACAGCATCCTCGAGACTCTCGCCGGGCTCGACGAATCCCGCAATCGTCGAATAACGCCCTTCGGGCCAGTCGACCTGCCGCCCGAGCAGGCAACGGTCGCCGTTCGCAACTAACACGATGATCGCCGGGTCGGTGCGGGGAAATATCTCCTTGTGGCAATCCGGGTTGCAGCAGCGCCTGGTATTGCCCCCGGCTTCCGGCTGTGACGCCGAGCCGCACCTGCCGCAATAGAGTGTGGCGTCGTGCCACAAAACCAGCGCGCGCGCATGCGCAGCCAGGTTGGCCTCATCCGGTGGCAGCACGGTGCCGAGGAATCGCAGGTCCTTGAACTCACCCAGCTCGGCGAACGGGGGGTCGAGCTCGCGAGCTATGGGTATGGCGAATGCAGGCTGGTTGCGAAACAGGCCAAGGAATATGACATCGTCGTCGGTGACAAAGTCGCCGGCTTGTTCGCGCGTGAGTAATGCAGCGCCCGGCGGATCTCCGCCAACCAGGCAGCGGTCGCCCCAGACGGGAACGAAGCGGGCCTCGTCAGCAGCGAGTGCTGCGTCCAGCCAGTCGGAGTCCTTGCGGCGCTCCCCACTGCGGTCGACGAAAGCGCCGGCAAAGACATTATGGTCTTCCATGCGCCGGCAGTGTACCGGAAGTCGCGCCAATCTCGCAGATCGGACAGGTTTTGTTGTCGAGCGCGTAGGCGTCCTGCACGTAGCGGGCGTTGCAGCTATTGCAGGTGGCGAGGTAGAGCTCGTCGTTGTACGAAATGCAATGGAACAGGTTCCACGCCCACTCGAAGTTGAGCTTCGCGTCGTCGTGCAGGAGCAGGTAGGTTTCGTAAGCGCGGCACAGCCGATGGCCGAACTCGACATCCGGGCGTGGCCAGCAGGCACGCACCTCGTTGTTCTCATCGATCCGCACGAGCAGCCCGGCACAGAACAGCGCGACGAGCGTCGTCGCCTGTAACTGGCTCGCCGGATTTTTCACATAGCGCTGCACCTGCCGGGGAGACTTGCCACGGCGGCGTTTGACGCCGGTTTGCCCGCGGTTACGGAAGTAGGTCGAAAAGACCTTGCGAATGCGGTCGTCGGAGAGGCCTGTGCATTCCCGGATAGTACGTGTTCGGGCTTCGTGGCCAATCATGCGCAGTGCCAGTTCGAACTGCCTGCGCTCACCGGCATAACGGTCATCGGTGAGTCTCATTTTTTACCCTTTATGAAAGAAAAAGACCAGATATAGTATTAGAATAGCGTATACCATCCATACATGGTCTCACAATCTAATATATAGTAATTCCAAAAACGCGCCAAAAAGACCTGAACAGGGATGCGAAATTGGCTGGAAGGGAGGTTGTATGGAGTACGAGGGGCTTTCCCGGGATGACCTGGATAACGTCCGGGCGCTGAACCGCGTCTGGCTCACACTGGAGGGCAGTGCCGAGCTGCGCCAGTCAGTCAGGCGGCTGGAGCGACTGGCTGCCACACCGTTTCTCCTGTTTTCGTTCTGCGAACACGATGACAGGAAATGGTCCCGGCTGCTGGGCGAGCGGCGGCAAAGGGACCTGCTCGAGCAGGCAACAACTATCCCTGCGGAGCTAAACGCCTTACAGGTGGCCGGCCTGGGATTTCTTTGGGAGCTGGTTCGCAGGAACCCCTATGTCGCGAGAATTATCAGCGGTGCGTCGGTACGCTGGTGCGAACGAGTGGCTGCGGTGACACTTGTTCAGGTCCTCGACTGTGCCCGCTTCATAATGATCGAACCACGCTTCAAGGAAGAAGCGTCGCTGCAGCGTCGCCTGCTGGCTCGCGGTAGCGCACTGGAACGGGAGACGCGTGAATTTGCGCAGATCGGCGCACTGCAATCTATGTTGACCAATGGCCAGGAGGCACAGCGCCTGCCAGCCGCGGCGTGCCAGATGCCGCAAAAGGCAAGGCAGGTAGCCGACGACGTGTGAAGAAGTCGGCGCGCGGTTACAATACGCCGCCTCATGAGAGCCCTGACAATAAGAAACCTCACCAAGACCTACGCCAATGGCAACCAGGCGCTGAAGGGTATCGACCTGTCTGTCGACGCCGGCGACTTCTACGCATTGCTCGGTCCGAATGGCGCGGGAAAGACGACGGCCATCGGCATCATCTCCTCGCTCGTCAACAAGTCGGGCGGCGACGTCGAGATTTTCGGCCACAACATCGACACCGACCTGGATGCCGCCAAGGCCTGTCTCGGCATCGTGCCCCAGGAGATCAACCTGAATCTCTGGGAGACGGTTGGCAATACGATGATCAACCAGGCAGGTTACTACGGTCTCAGCGGCAAACTTGCGAAGGAACGTATCGAGAAGTATCTACGCGAGCTACGCCTGTGGGATCGCCGCGACGATAATGCGCGCAGCCTGTCGGGTGGCATGAAACGCCGCCTCATGATTGCAAGGGCGCTCGTGCACGAACCGCGGCTGCTGATTCTCGACGAGCCGACTGCCGGCGTCGATATCGAGATTCGGCGTTCTATGTGGGACTTTCTGCGAGAGATCAATGCGGCCGGCACGACGATCATTTTGACCACGCACTATCTCGAGGAAGCCGAGTCACTGTGCCGGCACATAGCGATCATCGATGAGGGCACCATTATCGAGGATGCAGCCATGAGCGAGATTCTGCGCCGCTTGCGCCGCGAGGTGTTCGTGCTCAGCATCGATGGTGCGCTGACAGAAGCGCCGGAACTGCAGGGTTTCGTCACAAAACTGCGCGACGATGGCGAACTCGAGGTCGAGAAAGGGCCCGACACCGATATGAATGACCTGTTCGCAGAATTGCAGGGTCGCGGGATTCGTGTAGCCAGTCTGAGGAACAAGGCGAACCGGCTTGAGGAGATGTTCATGCAACTCGTCGAAAGCAAGGGAGACGCGAAGTGAACCTCGCACTGAACCTGGTCGCGGGCAAGACAATCATCCGCAAGGAAATGGTGCGAGTACTGCGCATCTGGGTGCAGACGATCGTGCCACCTGCCATCACGATGACACTCTACTTCATTATTTTCGGCAACCTGATCGGTCGTCGCATCGGCACGATGGACGGTTTCGACTACATGCAGTACATCGCGCCGGGTCTGATCATGATGTCAGTGATCACCAACTCCTACGGTAATGTCGTGTCGTCCTTCTTTGGGGCGAAGTTCGGTAAGCATGTCGAGGAGATGCTCGTGGCACCGATGTCCTACGCGACGATTATCATTGGTCACGTAGCGGGTGGCGTATTGCGCGGGCTGCTCGTTGGCCTGCTTGTCACGATCATCGCCTTGTTCTTCACGGATCTCGATGTTGCCCATCCGCTCATCATGATTTCGGTTGTGTTGCTGTCGTCGATCGTGTTTTCGCTGGCCGGCTTTATCAACGCCGTATTCGCCAGGAAGTTTGATGATATTTCTATTGTGCCGACCTTCGTCCTGACACCGCTGACTTACCTGGGCGGCGTGTTCTACTCGATCTCGTTACTGCCCGAATTCTGGCAGAACGTCTCCAGGCTGAACCCGATCCTGTACATGGTTAACGCCTTCCGCTACGGCATCCTCGGGACCTCAGATATCGGCATTGGCCAGGCGTATGCGATCCTGCTCGTGTTCGTCGTTCTGTTGTTCTCCGGCTGCATGTACCTGATGCGCCGTGGCATCGGAATCCGGGAGTAAAAGGGCCCTAAACCATGTGTGGTCGGTTCGCCTTTTACTCGCCGAGCGAAGCAGCAGCAGCCCTGTTCGGCGTTTCTGCGTCGATCGACATCGAGCCGCGCTACAACATTGCACCGACGCAGTTCATTGCGGCGATCCGCGACAATGAAGACAAGCAACGCGAACTTGTCATGTTGCGCTGGGGACTGGTGCCGTTCTGGGCCAAGGATCCGTCAATCGGCCACCGTATGATTAACGCACGAGCCGAAACCGTTGCTGAAAAGCCCGCCTACCGTGCCGCCTACCGGCATCGTCGTTGTGTCGTGCTCGCGGACGGATTCTACGAGTGGCACCGGGAAGGCGATATCAAGACGCCCTATTTCATTTCACTCGCGAGTGGCGAGCCGTTTGCGTTGGCGGGTCTCTGGGAGAATTGGGCCGACAGGGAAAGCGGCGAGTCCCTGCAAACGACGACGTTGATTACAACGGAAGCGAACGACTTCATGAAGCCGTTGCATCACCGCATGCCAGTGGTCCTCGAGTCGAACCCGGCAGGGGAGTGGCTCGCCGGAACGAACGACCTGCTGGACGATGTAGCAGCGATTACACCGGCACTTCAGGCCTGGCCAGTCGACCGGCGCGTCAACAACGCGCGCAATGAGGGTGCGGACCTAATCGACGCCGCGGGCGACATCCTGCGCTGACGTAAACGGCCGTACGGATACCAGCAAGGTATGCGGCCCGCCGTGGACGCCAATACCCGTTCCCAGGCCAGTCACGACGAGTTTGCCAATGTCGGATACCTGCTCACGAAGGTGATTCGCAAACTCCAGCGCATCCGATTCGCAAATTGCATGCCCGATGCCAATTTCGACAGGCCTTTTCGGCACCCGCTTCGCGACAAACCTGGCAAAGCGTTCAATGCGCTTGTGCGATCCGAACATAAAGCCGGCCAGGCTAACGCGACCATCTGACGTCGTGCATATGATCGGGTTGAGTCGCAGGAAGTCCGCGATGGATTTGACCCAGGGTGGCAGTCGACCGCCGCGTACCGCGTAGCGCAAGTCGCTGAGGATGGCGTAGGTCCTCGTCAGAGGAACCTGCTTTCGCACAGCGGCCAGCGTCGTTTCCACATCAAGGCCAGCCTCGGCACACTCCGCCGCAAGTACCGCCAGCTGCCCCTGCCCAAGCGAGGCATTGAGCGAGTCAACGACGTGAATTGTTCCCGGCGCGTTGATGCGCGATGCCGCGAGTCGTGCGGCTTCGTAAGTGCCGCTGGCTGCGCTGGTCAGGTTGATTGAGATCACGTCGTCAAAGTGGCTCGCCAGGAACTGGAACTGGCGACGGAAATCGCCGGGTGCGGGCTGTGAGGTCGTCGGGTGATGCGGATTTGACTCCAGCTCAGTATAGAACTCGTCAGTCGTGATGCTTACCTTGTCGAGATAGCCGCGATCGCCGAACTGGATGCGGCAAGGCACCATGTGAATATCGAGACGTTCCATATCGGCATCGCCAATATCTGCCCCGGAATCCACGATAACCGCGAAACGGCGCCGGTCATTGTGCGTCGCGTGTTGCTGGCGGTGCATGTCGTCGGCCTTTTCCGCGCGCAGATCACCAAAACGTCGTGCCGTGTCGAACACGTGCTCCGGCTCATCGACGTGAATATGGATCTTGGCCTTGCGCTTGGTGCCAGCCAGCACCAATGAGTCGCCCAGCTCGGTCAGGGCTTCGCGCAGCTTGCGACGATCGATGTCGGTGCCTGTCACTATGCACTCGGTGCAGTACCGGAATTTGGATACGTTGTCGGCTTCGGCGAAGTCGACAGCAGGCTCGATACTCCCGGCAATCGAGGCATCCGGCATTGGTTCGATCGTGCCGTCTCGCAGGTAGCGCTCCATTCCCGCAACCAGTTCTGCAAAGCCTTTTGCGCCTGCGTCGACCACGCCAGCCTTGCGCAGCACATCCAGCTGATTGGGCGTGTTGGCGAGCGCCTCTTCGACGCGTCGCATCGCCTCGTTAATGACCGCTGGAAAATATCCCTCCCGTACAGCACTGACCTGGTGGTTCACGCTCTCGGCAAATGCCGCCATGACCGAGAGAATGGTGCCTTCGCGCGGTTTCGACAGGGCGTCATGCGCGTACTCGTTTCCCAGGCTGACGGCTTTGGCGAAAGTGTACGTCGTGAAGCGAGTGATCTCGCCGGCCGAGTCGCTCATTCCCTGGAAGAATTGCGCGACGATCGCCCCGGAATTGCCACGGGCGCCGTCAAGCAAGGTGTCTGCTACTGCTGCCAGTAATGTGCCGAGATGTTTCTCGCCCGGCTTGCCGAGGATGCCGAGAACGGATCCCAGCGACAGGCTGAGGTTGGTGCCCGTATCGCTGTCGGCAACGGGAAACACATTGATGCGATTCAGAAGCTCCTGCTCGGCGAGAACACGATGAATACCCGATGTGAGCGCCATCGCCAGCGCGTCACCGTCGAGATACTTACCCGTTTCTTCCGCCAAGTGACGCCTGCTCTAGTCTCGCGGCAACACGAACGAGGTGCCGTTGTAATTCAGCACGACGCCATCGGTCGTAATCTCTTCCACGATCGGGCCTTCCGCCAGCCGCGAGCCCTCGACCTGTTTGTTCATGTTGATGAAGACGAAGCGATCTTTGGGCGCCTCAGCGAAGACATGGATGTCGACATGCAGCGCCGGCAGCGTCACCCTGCCATCGGCGAGCACTTCGTGAATCGTCGGCAATGCGGCGATGTTGCGCGAACGGCGCGGCGCGGGTGTCGCCTGCGGTGGGATATTCTCGGGCACGGCAGGCGAGGTCTGAGCCGGAGCGGTCTCCACAACGCTTGCGCGAGGCTCCTCGCGAAGCGGGACGTTTCTTCTCGCCTCTTCGACCTGTTCGACAAAATCGCCGTTCTCGGCCGCCACTGGCTGGTTCGCAGCGGGCGCCACACTAACTTCCGTTCGCAACAGCAGCCCGAGCAGCACGGCCAGGTTAACGGCCAGCAGCACACCGAGTATCCATAACCAGCGCGGAGCGCCCTGCTTGCCGTTGCTCGTCGGTACGCCCGCGAACTCCCCCGACCCGTGTTGTTGTCGGTCCGTCTCCGATTTCTTCAGGGCATCAAGTATGAAAGACATTCCTTAGTCCTGTGCCAGTCGTGGAGTGGAGAGCCGCGGCGTCCCTTCAACCGCGAGCAGGGAATTAATGATGATCTGTGTTTGCTGCCCGGCCAGGCCATCGACATCGAGTCGATGATCTCGCTGGAATGTCCTGACGAGCTGTTCGAGTTCCGCATCGAAAGTCTCGGACTGCACATCGGCGCTCGCGTAGCGGCCGTCGATTGCAGCCAGGCTGTTGCGCAGCCACGCGACGTCGCCACCCTGCGAGCCGGGTCCGAGTGAAACCGCTGTCCCGGCTGGTGGCCTCCACAGCAGCATAAACTGGCCGAACCACGCGTCGGTGATATCTGCGACAGCGTGCGTTACACGAACGCCGCCAAGTGAGAGCTCGGCGTTGCCGCCGATGATGCCTGTAAGAACAACCTCGTGGTCGTTGCCACTGCTATCGACGAGCGTGAGGATTGCGGGTCGATCCATCTGGCGAAGCCCGCTCCATGACCCGCGCTGATAGAGACACGTCAGTCCCGCATCGGCAGCCTGGGCGCAGCCGCCGCGACCGCCGGTTCGATACTCGACGCCCCAGGTTTCAAACAATGCAGCCAATGCATAGTCGGTCCCCGTTACATCGCTGGCCATTTTCAATTGTTCATCGAGACTGGGTCCGGTTTCAGGTTTCTGCTCGACCACGGGTTCGACGGGCTTCGGTTCCGGTTCGGGCGGTGTTTCGACTACGGGTTCTTCGGCGACGGCAACCGCCGATACTGGCATCTCGCGCTGGGTAACAGACCAGATACTCGCCGCAATAACAGCGACGCCAATGATGCCGGCAGCAATAGCGGTGCGGCGCACCCAGGGCGAGCGCTCGAAATCGCCGTGTACTTCGGCGGCGGCTCGCCTGATGAGTCGCGGATTTACGCGTCGTGATTCCTGCGCATAGGCGCCAAGCAGAGCACGATCGCAGATTACGTTGATCAAGCGCGGCACACCCTGTGACAGGCGAAACACTTCTTTCTTCGCTCCCCCGTCGAAAACCTCGCCGAGTGCTCCGGCGACCTTGAGGCGGTGCTCGATATAGCTTGCAGTTTCATCCCGCGATAGCGGTTCGAGGTGATAGCGGGCCGTGATTCTCTGCGCGAGCTGTCGCAGGTCATTTCTCGCCAGGAGATCGCGCAGCTCTTCCTGGCCGATGAGAATTATTTGCAGCAGTTTCTGCTTGGCGGTCTCGAGATTGGTCAGTAAGCGAACCTCCTCCAATACGGCGGGCGTGAGGTTCTGGGCTTCGTCAACGACAAGGATCGTGCGGCGGCCTGCGGCATGGGCCTTCAACAGGTGCCGATTCAAGGCGTCTGTCAGTGCTTTTGCGCTGCCCTTGTTGTGCGGCACATCGATATGTAGCTCCTCGCAGATCGTCGCGAGAAACTCGATAACTGAGAGTTGCGGGTTGAGGACAACGGCGACGTCGGCATTTTCCGGCATCTTGTTCAGAAGCAGCGAACGAACCAGCGTCGTTTTGCCCGTACCGACCTCACCGGTCAACTGGATGAAGCCGCCACTTTCGGTGACGCCATAGACCAGGTGAGCCAGCGCTTCACCATGCCGCTCACTCAGAAACAGATAACGCGGGTCGGGCGTTATCGCAAACGGTTTCTCATTGAGTCCGAAAAAGCTGGTGTACATGGTTCCTTGCCACTGGCAGGCGGACTCCCGATTCTACCCCAGAAGTCCGCCCATAGATCAGTCCTGATTCAGCGTTCTCGCTCGCCCAAGGACGTCAGATCCGAAGCGATCGCGGATTTCGTCGACGGTTTTGTCGATGACAGCCTCGGGTTCGCCACTGCCGAACAGGTCGGGCTGGGCAGCCGGGGCGAGGTCGCTGCCCCCGACACCCAGCAGGCGAATGCGCGCTCCCGGGTTGCGGGCCAGCCAGGCACCGAGCAGGTCGCGCGCAACGCCGTAGATGGGATCTGTGCCGTTCGCCGGCGGTTGCGCTTTGCGCTGCCGGGTACAGGTCTTGAAGTCAGCCTGGCGGACCTTGATCTGCACTGTGCCCGCCGCGAGACCGGCTTTCCTGAGTCGCGCCGCGGTGCGCTCCGTCAGGCGCAATAGTTCGCGTTCCATATCCTCACGGGACGCGAGATCCGAGTCATAGGTCTCTTCCGCGCTGATCGATTTCTCGGCACGCGCCGGAACGACAGGCCGATCGTCGATCCCGGCCGCGCGATCGCGGGTCTTGCGCGTGTAGCGTCCGAAGATCGGTTCCAGCATACGGTCCTCGGCAACACGCAGGTCACGCACCGTACTGATACTCGTGCTCGACAGGCGCTTCAGCGTTTCGCGGCCGATGCCGGGAATCACCGCAACAGGCAGGGGATCGAGACGCCGTTCGTAGTCGTCCGGGTAAATCACCGTCAGGCCGTCCGGCTTGTCGAGATCCGAAGCGATTTTCGCGACGAGCTTGTTCCGTGCTACGCCGACCGAGGCCGTAAGCGAGGTTTCATCCAGGATACGTTTCTTGATGTCGGCGGCAATGTCAGCCGGCGGCCCGAACAGTGAGACACTCGCCGTGACGTCCAGGAAGGCCTCATCGAGCGATAGTCCTTCGACGAGTGGCGTGTAGCTTCGGAAGATGGCGAAAATCTGCCTTGACACGGCTCTGTAATGAGACATATTCGGACGAACGCGGAGCAGGTCCGGGCAGCGTCGAAAGGCCTCACGCATTGGCATGGCTGAGCGGATACCGAACTCGCGCGCTTCGTAGCTGGCTGCCGCGACGACGCCGCGGTTGGTCGTCCCGCCGACGACCAGTGGTTTGCCCCGCAGTTCCGGGTTATCGCGCTGTTCGACCGACGCATAAAAAGCGTCCATATCAACATGCAGAATACTGCGTGTTGATTCGCTCATGTCGCTACTGACCGCGTTCTACGATGTAGCGTGCCAGCCACTCGAGTGGTGCAGCCGACTTGCCGAAGTACTCGAGATTAACCAATGCGCTTGCCAACAACTCATCGCAACGGCGGCGAGAGGCGTCTATACCGAAGAGGCCAGGGTAGGTCGCCTTGCCCAGTTTCTCATCGGACCCGGACGGCTTGCCGATGACGAGAGTTTCGCCCTCGACATCGAGAATGTCGTCCTTGATCTGGAAGGCGACGCCGATCGAGCGTCCGAAGGCATCGAGCGCCGACGTCGTGCCTTCATCGACGTCTTCGCACAACAGGCAGGGTGAGACGATGGCCGCATGAATCAATGCGCCCGTCTTTAAAGAGTACATGTGCTCGAGTTCATCGGCTGTGAGTGTCATTCCTTCCGCGGCAAGGTCGCTCGACTGGCCGCCTGTCATGCCGACCGAGCCGCAGGCGTCAGCGACTAGTTTGACGAGCGCGATTTGCGTCTCGGACGATGTTTCACCGGCGCCGGCGAGGACCGCAAACGCGAGCGGCTGCAAGGCGTCCGCGGCCAGGATCGCTGTCGCCTCGTCGTACTCGATATGAACGGTCGGCTTGCCACGCCGCAAATCATCATCATCCATGGAAGGCAGATCATCGTGGACCAGCGAAAACGCATGAATCAGTTCAATCGCGACCGCCGGAGCATCGAGAAGCTTCGGGTCAACGCCGAGACTTTCGCCTGCCGCATACACGAGCAGGGGCCGTACCCGTTTGCCGCCATTGAACACGGCATAACGCATGGCATCATGCAATCGCTCGGGGAGCTGTGACGCAGGTGGCAGCGCATCGTCCAGGCATGCGTCGACGCGTGCCTGGTAAGTTGCGATTCGGTCTTTGAACGCTTCCGGCAAAACCTGCATTCCTGTTGGTTCGGGCCATGTAGCCTACACCGAAACGAGCCACTGTGCGCGGGCGCGGCTGGGCTATAATTCGCGTCCTCTGACGATACTTGGATGGACCTCGACAGCATGCAGGGAACGGCAATCGCACAGCCGAACATCGCACTCATCAAGTACTGGGGTAAGCGTGACATTGAACGCAACCTGCCTGCGGTAGGCTCGATCTCGGTTACATTGCGCGAACTCCATACGCGTATGCAGGTCGACTTTGACGATGCATTGGCCGCAGATGCGTTGATGGTCAACGATGCACCGGATGAGGCCATGCTGCCGCGCCTCGCCTCCTGCCTGGATAGTGTGGCCGGACGGGATCGTCCTGGCGCTCGCATCGTCAGCACCTGCAATTTTCCGATTGCCGCCGGTCTTGCGTCATCGGCATCGTCGTTCGCGGCCCTGACCGTTGCCGCAGCGAAGGCCGCAGGCGAGTCGCTCGACACCGCCAGGTTAGCCAGCCTCGCGGGGCGGGCATCCGGTTCGGCGGCGCGCTCATTGCTCGGCGGTTTCGTCGAACTGGAAAACGCAGGTGATGACATTGTCTGCCGTTCGCTGTGCGGCGCCGAAGATTGGCCACTCACGGTCGTTGTCGCTATTACCGAATCCGGACCAAAACCGGTGGGTTCCACCGAAGCCATGGAAATCAGTCGCCGTACTTCGCCCTTTTACTCAAGCTGGGTCGACCGGCAATCGCATGACCTTGAGATCGCTCGCGCGGCCATCGCCGCACGAGATCTTGAAAAACTCGCAGCAATCGCAGAGCACAACTGCCTGAAGATGCATTCGATCATGTGGGCCTCGAGGCCGCCAATGGTCTACTGGAACGCGGCGACGATGCGGTGCCTGCAGACGGTGCGTCAGTTGCAGGGCGAGGGCAAAGGCGTTTTCTTCACGATCGACGCGGGCCCTCAGGTCAAGGCCGTTTGTTTGCCCGAGCATGCCACCGAGGTCGAGGCGGCGTTGCGCGCGACGCCCGGTGTGACGGACATCATGACGACAGGCCTCGGTGAAGGCGCCCGCCTGGAGAGCCCGGGATGACTGTCGTCGCCAGCGCACCCGGCAAGATTGTTCTTTCGGGGGAATACGCCGTGCTTGATGGCGCGCCAGCGATTAGCATGGCGATCGATCGGCGAGCTGTCGTTACGCTTGCAGACAGTCCCGATGGCCAGTGTGGCCTGACAACACCCGGCTTCTCGGGGGAGGGCAGGTATCGAATCGTCGATGCGGTCTGCGGTGGCTCACGCCCGGCGAAGCACATCGAACTCGACACCCGCGCTTTTGCCGATGATGGCAACAAGACGGGTATTGGCTCGAGCGCTGCGCTGACCGTGGCGCTCATTGCAGGGCTTAACAAGTCGGAAGATGTATTGAATGAGGCGCTGCTGGCGCATCGCGCGCTGCAAGGTGGGGCAGGAAGTGGCGTTGATGTAGCCACCGCCGTTCAGGGTGGCCTGATCGAGTTCGAGATGCGATCGCAGCAATGCACGCCGCTGGCGTGGCCGTCGGGACTGTTTATGCGTGTGATCTGGACCGGTGTCCCGATAAGCACCGCGGCAAAGCTGGAAAAACTCGCGGCGCAGACCGCTCGTCCGTCGCGCTCGGCATTGTCGCTCGCCGCCCCACGCATGGCTGAGGCCTGGCGAACGGGTAATGTCGACCAGATCATGACGGAGTACATACCTTATATAGGCGTGCTGCGGCAATTCAGTGTTGACCACGATCTCGGCATATTCGATGCTGGACATGATCAACTCACGGACGCGGCAATACCTGGCGGTCTCGTGTACAAGCCCGCAGGTGCTGGAGGGGGGGACATCGGAATTCTGTTTGGCAGGAACGAAGCGGAGCTGGATGCGTTTGTCGCGAGTCACACGGACCTGATTCACGGCGTGCTGCAGTGCGCACTGGATCTCGACGGTGTTCGAGTGCAGCAACGATGAGCGATTCGCACATATCCGGCCTGTACAAGCTTGGTGTCACTGAGCGCATTGCCAAACTGCAGGAACTGGGTTGGTTGTCGGATGCTGATGCCGGCCGCCTGCGCGACGGCCTGCACGTCATCCAGCCGGCCACAGCGGATCGCATGATAGAGAACGTCGTCGGTGTCTTCGGCCTGCCATTCGCAATTGCCCCCAATTTCGTCGTCAATGATCGCGAGCACATCGTGCCCCTCGTGGTTGAGGAGCCCTCCATCGTGGCGGGCCTCAGTAACGCGGCGGCGTTGGCGCGCGAGGCTGGTGGCTTTGAGGTCGAGAGCAACGGTTCGTTGCTTATCGGGCAAATCCACATAACCGATGTTCCTGACGCCGACCATGCTATCGCCGCGTTGGAAAAATCAAAGACCGCACTGCTGGAGTCTGCCAACAAGGTTCACCCGCGCCTCGTCGCTCGCGGTGGCGGCGTGCAGGACTTCGAAACGCGATTATTCCAGCTTCCTGACGGTCGGCCGCTCATCGCGGTGCATGTCCTGGTCGATACTTGCGATGCGATGGGGGCGAATCTTGTCAATTCGATTTGCGAGGCGATTGCGCCGGACGTGGCCGCCGCTTGTGAGGGCGAGGTAGCGTTACGCATCCTGTCGAATCTTGCCGACCGGTCTCTGTATACGGCGCGCGCGAAATTCACATTACCCGAAGATGTGCGAGATGCGATCGTGAGGGCAAACGATATCGCTCTCGTCGATCCGTACCGCGCGGCAACGCATAACAAAGGCGTCATGAACGGCGTGGACGCCCTGGCCATCGCGACGGGTAATGACTGGCGTGCGATCGAGGCGGGTGCGCATGCCTACGCGGCCGCCGGCGGCCGCTACCAGGCCCTGACACATTGGTCTGTTGCTGAGGACGGTGACTTGCTGGGCGAGATCAAGCTACCCCTGAAGATCGGTACGGTTGGCGGGACACTCGCGAACAATCCTGCCGCGGCACTGGGGCTCACGCTGACAGGCGCGGCATCGGCGCAGGAATTGGCAGAGCTCATGGCTGCCGTCGGTCTTGCGCAGAATTTCGCGGCGCTGCGAGCGTTGGCCACGAGCGGCATACAGGCCGGTCACATGAAATTGCATGCGCGCAGCGTTGCGGCATCGGCGGGCACGCCTGACGAATTGTTTGAGGATGTCGTGGCCCGGCTGATCGAGAGCGGCGAGATAAAGGACTGGAAGGCACGGGAGATTCTCGCGACGTTGCGGGCCGATTCGGCGGGGTCGGATTCGCCGGCCGCGCTGGCGGCAGGCAAGGTGATCCTGCTCGGGGAGCATGGCGTCGTTTATGGACGCCACGCACTTGCGACGCCAATTCCCGACGCTGTCGCGGTCACGTTGAGCGAAGCCGACGCGCTGAGCCACGACCTGCCGACCGAGTTTGTGGACCTGTTGCTCAGCGAGATGGGAATCGAGAACACGAATTGGCGCATCGGCGTCAATTCGCGTCTGCCATTCGGCAAGGGGCTGGGCTCGTCGGCGGCGATTGCAGTTGCCATCGTCCGCGCATTCGACCAGCGGCTTGATCTCGGCCTCGACGACGAACGCGTCAACGCGATCGCATTTGCCTGTGAAAAACTGGCTCATGGGACGCCGTCCGGCGTGGACAATACCCTCTCGACTTATGCGAAACCGATACTGTTTTGTAATGACGGGGGCCTGCAGGTCACCGCGATCGAGATCGATGAACGACCGCCGCTGCTCATCGCCTGGGGTGATGAAACGGGCAGGACGAGCGTGCAGGTTGCTGGTGTGCGGGAACGGCGCGAGCGTGCGCCGGCCCACTTCGACGCCGTATTCGACGAGATGGATAGCCTGAGCCGGCAAGGGGCCGACCTGTTGCGCGCAGGCGACTGGCAAGGCCTCGGCGGACTAATGAATGTCTGTCATGGTCTGTTGAACGCGATCGGGGTGTCCACGCCCGGTCTCGAACGCATGGTTGTTCTCGCGCGGCAGGCCGGCGCTGCGGGCGCGAAAATTACCGGTGCAGGTGGGGGTGGTTCGATCGTCGCGTTGTGCCCCGACGGAATTGCCGTCGTGGAACAGGCGTTACAACAAGGTGGCTACCATACGCTGGTGCCGGGTCGATGGAACGGTCAGTGAACGAGCAGCACAGAGTCGTATCGTCGGAAAGCGAGGAACTCATACTCGTTGACGGAGACGACAATGAGATCGGATTCATCTCCAAGGCAGATGCTCACGATGGTCCCGGTGTCCTGCATCGTGCCTTTTCATTGTTCCTGTTTAATGATGCGGGCGAACTGCTGCTACAACAACGCGCGCCGGGCAAGCGCCTGTGGGGTGGTTACTGGTCGAACAGCTGTTGCAGCCATCCGCGGCGTGGCGAATCCATGCAGGTGGCGACATCACGCCGACTGATTGACGAGCTCAATATCGAAACCGAGCTCGAGCATGTCTACTACTTCTGCTATGAGGCGAACTTCCGCGACACCGGTTCCGAGAACGAGCTGTGCCACGTCTACCTCGGCGTGGTAACCGATCCTGTTCGGCCGAACGACAGCGAGATAGCGGCGATCCGATTCGTTTCCCCGGCAGAGCTCGGTGTCGAACTCGCGAACCACCCTGAGCACTTTACGCCCTGGTTCAAACAGGAATGGGAAGAGCTGCAGACGAACTATCGCGAGCAGCTGGAGCGCTACTGCGACCCTGCCTGAGGATCAGCCGATGTACTTGTAGTACTCGATGCCCAGGTCGGTAAAATGGCGTTCATCGTGGGTGCCGACCTGCTCGATCACGAACTCGTTGTTCGGCGAGTATTCGAGATCGGTCACACGACGCCCATCATGCAATGCCTTGTACTGCTCGAAATTGAGGTCGATCGCAAACTTCATTGCGTCGCCGAAGCGGATCTTGCGCGTCGCTTCGCGCCAGCCTTCGGCCATGAAGAACGGGATTACTTCGGCGGCATCACCGCTGCCATAACCGAGCGTCAGTACTTCCTCACCCACATCCAGCGACTTCTCTTCGAGCGCCTGCTCAAAGCCGGCCGCCATCCACGCGGGCAGGGCGGCGGTATAAAGATTGCCGAGATCCAGCATCGTGTCGCTGCCCAGCTTCATCTTGTCGAGAATTTCGCGCCGGAAGTGACGTGACGCGCGAAAAGCCCGCAGAGCCGCCATGGTCAGCGGGTAGGCCTCGAAATTCAGTCTCTCGCGATCCGCGAACTTGGCGACTTCGGGTTTCGAGAGCATTTCCTCGAGCATCAGCTCGACGTCGATTCCGGCTTCGTAGCAGTAGGACGCCAGTTCCGCGCGGTCCTCGCCGTTGCCGCGGCTCAGCGCAAACAGGTAAGAGACGGCCCAGCCGGTTTCGGGCATCCGCCGGTAGGGTCGATGCATGAATACATTGCGCAGGGAACGCAGGTACTTGCTCGGGTCGAGTTCGCGCTTCTCGTACATATCGTCGAGCGCGTGCAGGGTCTCGTCGATGTAGCAGGTGGTGGAAAACTTGCCGTTGAAAACAGGGAAGTCCTGCACCTGGTGAGATTCGGAGCGATCCTGGCCGCAGAAGCGCAACATGGGTTTGCGGAAGTCCATGATGCGGTAGTCCGAGGCCGAGCCTGAGCCGACGAGATCGACAACCGCAAGCTGCGGGTCTTCCTCGAGCAGCATCGCCACGGCACCGGCACCCTGCGTCGGTTCGCCCGAGCTGCCGCGCGCGTATTCGGCAATATCGGCGCAGACAACGATCGCCTGTCCGCCCGCACCGTCGAGGGCGAGGTGGCGAATAGCGCCCTTCATACCGTAGACACCGCCCAGGCAGGCATGCTTGAACTCCGGTACCTCGCAGCTGCGCGAAATAGGCGGCAAGCCGCGCGCGACCAATGCCTCGTCAACCATTCCCTTGATGATGATCGCGCCCGCTGAATTATCGGTACTCGATTCGGTGCCCAACCCTAAGAACTTGACGCGTGACGGGTCGACATCGTACTGGTCGATCAGGCGGATGACGGCATTGGCGGCCATCGTGTAGACGCTGTGGTTCGGGCCACGGACGCGGAAACTGCGCCCCACGACCTCACGAATCTTCGGCCACTGGTTATCTGTCCAGTCACACCAGTCCTCCAGCCACACCCGATAGGGCGGGATATAGGCCGCGAGGCCGCTGATTCCGATGGGATGTGTGGTGTGATGAGTAGTCATTGTAGAAATTCGCTATAGCCCGGCGATTTTAGAGTGCCCGGCCTTGTCACTCAACACCTTATTCGACGTCTATGGTGATGACGTCGGACATCAGGGGCGGATCATGGGGGATGTGCAGGTGATCCCCGAGGAGCATCTGCAACGTATGCCGGCCGGGTGGCAAGGTGATTTCCGTCGCCGTGCTGCCATCGCCGAAATGAATATGACGCTCATCTGCCGGTATGGGCAGCCCGAGATCCGGAACGCCCGTGTCGATCAGGAGATGATGGTGCCCGGAATGAGGAGTGTCCTGGCCGGCCGGGGCCACGGTCATTCCCTCGATGCCGAACACAACGCTGATCGGGTTGCTGACCGTCGCGCCATCGGTCGGACTCACAAAGAACACGCGAGCCTCAGCGGCTGACGTGGTGCGTGCCGGCATCGTGGCTGACGCCGGTTCGGGAGCGGCCTCCTCGACCGCAGGTTCACTCGTGTTCCTGTCGCCACATGCGGCGAGCGGCGCGAGCAGAATCAGTGTGGGCAGAATCTTGTTCTTCATTGTTATGCCTCAGGTAGCTTCAGACGGAAACGAGCGCAAACAGCAGGGCGCCCAGCATGGTAAACGTCGCGCCGGCGAAATAGGCGATCACCAGTATAATGTACTTGATAAAGGTGAAGAAGAAGCCCTGGCCGTAGACCAGGCGCATCGCCTTGTAAAGGTAAACAGGAATATAGAAGGATGCCGCGACCAGGATCAGGATTGCGATCGTTTCCAGCCCCAGCACATGGCCAGCGAAACGGGAGAACAGGATCTGCAGCGTCAGTATCAGGAAGAAGAACGAGTGGAAATGTATGAAGAACAACAGGTGCTCGACAAAATACCGCCGCGATAATGGATATAAGGCTTTCAACACCAACGCCATGAACGGCAACAGAACGATCAGCGCAATCGGAATATTGTCCGTCACGAGATTCAGGAGCGTCTTGCCTTCATCCGCTCCAATCCGCTCGCAGGTCGCCTCAAGGCGTTCCTTGGTCAGGCGGCGCTTGAACCAGTCGGGCAGATCATCCTGGCCGCTGAATTCGCACTCCCCGGTTTCGGGATCGATCTGGAAGTTGAGACCGCCTTCATCGTCACCGTAAAGCGTGACATTCACGTCGTCTTCTTCCACGGCTTTCCTGGCATCCTCAGCCTGGTCGGCCGGGATGATGCCTTCAGCAGCCAGTTCGTCGAGAACTTCGTTGACTTCGGCTGCAGCCTCTTCCCGTTTCGCAGCGGCCTCTTCCTCTTCCGCAGCGGCTTCTTCCGGAGTCGGCGGAGGCTCCGGCTCGAACAGCAGGCTCAGATCATCCCGGGGATCGAAAAACGCGACGACAAAGAAGACGACGCTGAGTACGAGGTACATCCGAAAGGGCGGCATATAACGGGCACGCTTGCCCTCGAGATAGTCGCGAGTCAGCCGCCCCGGACGGGCCAGCAGCGGGATCAGGGTGCGCCACAGCCGCGAGTCAAGCTCGAACAGGTCGCCGAAAGCGTCCTGCAATAACTCCCATAAGCTGATCAGGCGGCCGCGAGCGCGCTGCCCACAAGTGCCACAATACTGGCCCCGCAGCTCCGTGCCGCAATTCAGGCAATTCGGGTGATCGGGAAGCTGTGCATCACGTCTCGCCATTGATCAGGCTTTGGTGCCTTTCTTTTTGCTGGCCTTCTTACGCGACGCCTTTTTTGCGGCAGGCTTCTTCTTGCTCGCAGCCTTCTTGCGCGCCGGTTTCTTCGCGGCTTTCGGCGGCGGTGTAACCGGTGGGCCAGCTTTGCTCCCGCCCAGAAATTCGTCCGGCGCAAAGTCATCGACGTCGAGCAGCTCGGCGACTTTCTCATGAAAGTCGCGCAGGCTGTTTGCTTCAGCCTTGCTTATCACCTGGGCTTTCTCGGCCTCGCCAATCTGCAAGCCGAGGTACTCGGATTCGATCAGGCCTTCCTTGCTCGCCTGGCGCAGGCGTTTCTCGAGCGGCGCGTGTTCCTTCGCCAGTTCGAGTGCTTCCTGCAGTTTGCCGAGCGGGTTGCCGGGTTCGAGCGTCGTGTAGGCGTATTTGCTCAGGCGCTCACGTGACTCACCAGGCGTGGTCATCAGCGCCACGATTTTCAGTCCAAGCTCGTCGGAAGGATCCTTGTACGTCCGGCCACGCGGGAAGATGAAAAAGCGCAGGAACCAGGAGACCCAGCGATTCGGGATATTCAACAGGAATTCGTGCAGCGACTCCTGTGCCCGGTACATAAGCGTGCGCACCGACCACTCGACCAGTGGCAGGTCGGTCGCCCGGCGACCCTCGTTCTCAAAGTGCTTGAGCACGCAGGACGCCAGGTACATCGAGCTCAGGATGTCACCGAGGCGCGCCGACAATAGCTCTCGCCGCTTGAGGTCTCCACCCAGCGTCAGCATGGCAAAATCAGAGGCAAGTGCGAATGCGGCGGAATAGCGATTGATGTTCTGATAGTAGCGCCGCGTCGGCGTATTCAGCGGGACGCGGCTGAACTTGGCATGCGTCAATGCCAGGAAGAACGAGCGCGCCATGTTGCTGACGGCATACCCAATGTGTCCGAACAGCGCATCGTCGAATTCAATCAGACCGCGGTCGTGATCCTCGTCTCCGGCCGCCTGCAATTCGCGCAGTACGAACGGATGGCACCGAATCGCGCCCTGGCCGTAAATGATCAGACTGCGCGTCAGGATGTTCGCGCCTTCCACTGTAATGGCGATCGGCGTGGCCATGTAGCCGCGACCCAGATAGTTGTTTGGGCCCATCATGACGCCCTTGCCACCATGAACATCCATCGCGTCATTGGCGATTTTTCGGCTAAGTTCAGTGCAGTGGTACTTGAGGATCGCGGATGGTACGGCAGGCTTCTCGCCCTGATCGATGGCGCCGGATGTCACGGACAATGCCGAATTCACAATGTACGTGTGTCCGGCTATTCGCGCCAGGGCATCGCCGACGCCCTCGAAGTTCGAGATCGAGGTACCAAACTGCTTGCGAATGGCCGCGTACGCACCCGATGCGTAACTTGCTGCCTGGCCACCACCGCAGGACGACGACGGCAGCGAAATCGCGCGGCCCACTGACAGCAGTTCGACGAGCATCTTCCAGCCTTTGCCGGCCATTTCAGGTCCGCCGATGATGCAGTCCAGTGGCACGAACACATCCGTTCCTGATGTCGGTCCGTTTTGGAACGCAATGCTCAGCGGATTGTGCCGCCGGCCAACGACGACACCCTCGGTCGAGGTCGGAATCAGTGCAGCTGTGATGCCATAGTCTTCCTTGTCACCGATAAGGTGATCGGGATCGTACAGCTTGAACGCGAGTCCGACCACGGTCGCGACCGGCGCGAGAGTGATATACCGCTTGTTCCAGGTCAGGCGAATTCCGGTGATCGTCTTGCCCTGCCATTTGCCCTTGCACACGACACCGCTGTCGATGAGCGCCGCGGCGTCCGAGCCGGCCTCGGGCGATGTCAGCGCGAAACAGGGAATCTCGGTTCCGGCGGCGAGGCCTGGCAGGTAGCGTTCTTTTTGCTCGTCTGTTCCGTAGTGGAGCAACAGCTCGGCGGGCCCGAGCGAATTGGGCACGCCGACGGTGGAGCCGACTGTCGCGCTGCGGCTTCCAATCTTCGAGAGCACCATCGCCGTGCCAAATGCGGAAAATTCCAGCCCGCCATACTGCTTGGGAATGATCATCGCGAAGAAGCGCTTCTCGATTATGTAGTCCCAGACCTCTTTCGGCATATCGCCAAGTTCGTGGCAGATTTGCCAGTCGTCGATCATGCGGCAGAGTTCTTCACAAGGCCCGTCGATAAACGCCTGCTCTTCGTCCGAGAGCTTGGGTGCCGGGAAGGACATCAGCTTGTCCCACTCGGGCATGCCGGAGAACAGCTCGCCGTCCCACCAGACATTGCCGGCCTCGAGAGCCTCGCGCTCGGTATCCGACATCGAGGGCAGCATCTTGCGGTACACCGCAAGCAGGGGTTTCGTAATTTTCTCCCGGCGCACCTCGATCAGGTTGGGCACGACCATGAGGCCGAACAGCACCCATAGAATAATCAGCCACCACCACGCGCCAGCGCCGAACACGGTGTAGGCGGCCAGGGCGATGCCGGTCGCGATCGTCGATGTACGCAGATCGAAACGCTGGTACGCGAGAAAAGTTCCGCCACCGAAAAACAGTAGCGCCCAAAACAAGTTAGCGGTCAGACCGGACAAGACAAAGCCCTCATTTTTTCCAGAGAATTAATACCGTAGAAACGGCTGCTTACACTTTATAGGAGTTCCTCGATCGCGGCACGTTCCTCGCGAAGTTCTGCTTCGGTCGCGTCCATGCGTTCGCGACTAAAGTCGTCGATGGAAAGTCCCTGCACGATCTCGTAATCGCCGCCACTGCAGCGGACGGGATAGGAGTAGATGATGCCGGGCTCGATGCCATAACTGCCGTCGGCGGGAATACCCATGCTGACCCAGTCACCATCGGGAGTGCCGAGGGCCCAGTCGCGCACGTGATCGATCGCTGCCGACGCAGCGGAGGCCGCCGACGAGGCACCTCGCGCCTTGATGATGGCGGCGCCGCGTTGCTGTACGACGGGAATGAACTCATCGGCAAGCCAGCCCTGATCGACCAGGTCGCTGGCGGCTTTTCCGCCAACGGTCGCCTGGCTGACGTCCGGGTATTGGGTCGCCGAGTGGTTGCCCCAGATCGTCATGCACGCGATGTCATTGACGTGGCTGTCGGTCTTGGCCGCGAGTTGCGCCTTTGCCCGATTGTGATCGAGGCGCATCATGGCCGTGAAATTTCGCGGCTTCAGGTCGGGGGCGTTTGCCTGGGCGATCAGCGAGTTCGTGTTTGCCGGGTTGCCGACCACGAGTACCTTGATGTCACGGCTGGCATGGTCGTTCATCGCTTTGCCCTGGACCGAGAAAATGGCGGCATTGGCCTCGAGCAAGTCCTTGCGCTCCATCCCCGGACCGCGCGGACGGGCGCCAACGAGCAGGGCATAGTCGGCCTTTTCGAACGCGACGTTCGGGTCGGCCGTGGCAACGATGCCGGCGAGCGTCGGGAATGCGCAGTCGTCCAGCTCCATGACGACACCCTGCAGTGCGGGTAGCGCCGGCGGGATTTCGAGTAGCTGAAGAATCACGGGTTGATCGTTGCCCAGCATCTGGCCTGAGGCAATACGGAAGGCGAGCTGGTAGCCGATCTGACCGGCGGCTCCGGTGATCGTGACGCGAACGGGTGCTTTCATTGTTGTTTTCCTGGCAGGATTTTCAGTGGAATTCGGGCCGCGATTTTAGCACTGGCTGGCCTTGCTGACACTGCCGCAAAGTACCTATCTGTGCGTCTTATTGGCTATTGCTCGCCAGGGGGTTCGCGGAAGTCCGGAAATTCCGCCAGCAGCGCTTCGAGTTCCCGCTGTGCCAGGTCAGTTTGGCCGCTGTCGCGCAGGGCTCTTACACACTCGTACCACGTTTGGGCGGATGCACTGGCATCCTTGCCGCAGCCTTCGGATTGCTCCTTAGTCTCCACGTAGGAGTCAACGGCGCGGCCCGCCTCGGATCGCATGCGCGCTTGTTCTTCGGCTTCGCGCAGCAGGCTCGGTTCGGCTGGCGCGAAATTCATTTCCACGGAGGCACTCTCAGGTGCCGGCGCATCGGACGAGCGTTTGTTGAGTCGCTGCTGCAGGCTTGCTTCGTCTTCTTGCTTCCCAACGGCATCCGCCGGCAGCGGGCTTTCGACGATAATTTCCTCCAGATCGGCATCTGCTCGAGGAGACGCGGCCTGGTCGAGCTGGACATCCTCGACCTGCGTTATTTCGAGGACCAGTGCGAAGCTGAGTGCGATCGTTGCCGCCCAGGCGAGGGGCCTGAACCAGGTACGCGGCAAGCCGCGCGGCGTGCGCGCCCCGGCAGCGGCCATAGCGAGGACCTTGCGATCCAGTTCCGCGGGCGTCTCTTCGTGCGCCATCTCGCGATAGGCGTCGGATACGCGCGGGTCGTTGTTGTCTGCGTCAGTCGTCATGATGATTCCGCCGGTTCGTCGATCGCGCTGCGCAGCTTGTTGACGGCATAGCGCACTCGACTTTTTGCTGTTTCCCGGTTGCAGCCGGTCACGCTCGCAATCTGGTCCATACTGAGCCCGCCTTCCTCGCTTAACAGAAAAGCATCGCGTTGCTCGTCCGGGAGCTCCTTGAGCGCGAGCTCCAGTCGTTCGCGTGCCAGGCTGCGTTCCGTCGTGAGTTCCAGCGTCTCCCCTGGATCGCCATGCAGTTCGGGCTCCAGGGTGGTGTTGTTCGCGTGGCGCTTATTACGGCGCAAGTGGTCAATAAAACAGTTGTGCGCGACGCGATACAGGAACGTGGTGAATTTCGCCGTTGGTCGGTAACTCGAACGAGAATTGACGATCTTCCCCCAGACTTCCTGGAAGATGTCCTCGGCCGTGTCGCGATGGCCACAAAGCCGCAGGAGGTAGCGATAGATCGCGTCCTTGTGGCGCCGATACAGGACCTCGAACGCCGACACGTCGCCATCCTGGTAGCGCAGCATCAGTGCACGGTCGTCGGGTTCGCGAACCATTGCCGGAGCATAGGCCAGCGCCGGCTCGGTGCAAAGCCCCGCCGATGCGACGACTACGATTTCTGCGTTTGCGGCCATTCCACGTCCCTGTTGCTTACCTCTACAAACGGGGCGGTGACCGGCTTCGGGTTAGAAAAGTGCGATACAGGGCTTGCAAAATGTTTTCTTAGTGTTATAGTCAACTATAACACCAATTCACCTTTACCCTGAACGGGGAGCCCCGGAATGACCGGGAGATGAAGAATGAGCAGACTATCACCGTATCTTAATGAAATTATTAGCCTTATTGTCATGTTGCTGATGCTCGTAGCGCTGGTTTCGGGCCAGATGAACGAGCAGGCATACAAGCTGGCGTCTCTCGACGCTGCAGACGCTGAGGCCACACAGATCAGTCATTTCCGTCTCGAAGACGAGTAGAGTAGCGACGGAATTTTGCGCCGGTCACTGTGACCGGCGCCTTTTTAAGCGCCACGGCGCAGAATCCAACACAGGAACCCGTCGTTAATGGATCCGAAATGGAATGAAGACCAGCCGATCTATCGGCAATTGCGCGATCGCGTAGTGGCCATGATCCTGGAGGGCGTGCTCGGAGACGGGGATGCCCTGCCGTCGGTGCGTAACGTCGCCGCAGAGTATCGGCTGAACCCGCTGACCGTTCTGAAGGGCTACCAGGAACTGGTTGATGAAGGCCTGGTTGAGAAGAAACGCGGTCGTGGCATGTTCGTCAACGAAGGGGCCCGCATCCAGTTGCTGAAGGACGAGCGGTCACGCTTTCTCAAGAAGGAGTGGCCGACCGTTGTTGCGACGATCGAGCGCCTCGGGCTCGATCCAGCCGAATTACTGAAACAGGAAACCGAAAAGGATGCAGGAGAGGACGATGAGTAGCCTGGTTAGCGCTCGCGGTGTTTCCAAGCACTTTGGCCAGGTGCGCGCCGTTGATGACGTCAGTTTCGATATAGAGAAGGGTAGGATTCTCGGCCTGATTGGTCCCAACGGAGCGGGCAAGACTACGCTGTTGAAGGCCGTGCTCGGGCTGACGGACTGTGACGGTGACCTGTCGGTCCTCGGATTGAACCCGTTCCGGCAGCGCAAAAAGCTCATGCAGAACATCTGTTTCATCGCCGATGTTGCGGTGCTGCCGCGCTGGATCAAGGTGTCCCAGCTGCTTGATTACGTAGAGGCCATTCATCCCAATTTTTCCCGCTCACGTGCCGAGGAGTTACTTCAGAATACAAATGTCCGGGCGGGAGCGAGAGTCAAGGAGCTCTCGAAGGGCATGGTGGTGCAACTGCACCTTTCAATCATCATGGCGATTGACGCAAAACTGCTGGTGCTCGACGAGCCGACCCTGGGCCTGGATATTCTCTTCCGGAAGGAGTTCTACGCAAACCTGTTGAATGACTACTTCGATGAAGAGCGGACCATCCTGATTACGACGCACCAGGTGGAGGAGATCGAGAACCTGTTGACTGACATCATGTTCATCAATGACGGCAAGATCCTGCTCGATTCGTCGATGGACAGCCTGGGCGACCAGTACCTTGAACTCATGACGTCGGGAGACCAGGCGAATGACGCCAGCTTGTTTGGGCCAATTGCTACGAGCGAGATGTTCGGTAAGTCCGTCATGCTGTTCGACGGCATTCCACGGGAAAAACTGGAAAATCTCGGGGAAGTCCGAATTCCGGCGGTCGCCGATCTGTTCGTCGCGAAGATCAAGGAGGCCCGCCAATGATTGGTCACCAACTTGCATTGATCCGGCGGGAGCTGTGGGAGCATCGCGCTATCTACGTCACGCCAGCGGCAATCGCGATTATCGTGACGCTCGGCGTACTGGCCATGCTCATGTTGACGTCCGGATATGCCAAGGAACTCGACCTGGCAATTTTTGGCGCGCAGAACATAGCGGGCGAGTCGGAAAGACGGGTGGCACTAACGATGTTCTTTGTCGGAACTTCGTGGCTGTTTGTGGTCGCCCTGATGTTCCTGACGGTCTTTTACAGCCTGGACTCCCTGTACGCTGAGCGCAAGGACAAGAGCATTCTGTTCTGGCGTTCGATGCCGGCGACCGATGCCGAGACTGTCATATCCAAACTGCTGACTGCCGCCATCGTTATCCCGGCTGTTACCGCTGTCGGAATCTGGATCACGCACCTGGTAAACCTGATCGTCACCAGTATCTGGGTAGCAACCAGAGGTGGTGATGCCGGCATGCTCATCTGGGGCTCGGTGTCTATCCTGGACAACTGGCTTGCCGCATTGATTATCGTTGTCGCATCCGGGCTGTGGATGTCGCCGTTTATCGCCTGGTTCCTGTTCGTGTCGACGTGGGCCAAGCGTATGCCCATCATGTGGGCGTTCCTGCCGCCTATCGTTCTGGGCCTGCTCGAGTGGATCGTGTTTCGCACGCGGTACTTCCTGACAACGATCGGCGAGCGTAGTGATATGACGCCGCTGTTCCACACGCTTAGTCTCGAGCAGTTCTTCGAGGAAGAGCAGTGGCGACATGGCGTCGAGAATATCAGCCTGCTCGAGCACATGGATCTCGTCGGATTCGTAACGGACCCGGGATTCTGGAGCGGCCTGCTGGTATGCGGAATACTGACGACAGCCGCTATTTACGTGCGCCGCTTCCGCGACGATAGCTGATACTGGCGCTAGGGCTTGCTGCGGATCTCGTATTTCCGCAGCTTGCCCCGGAACTGGTGGTAGCTCAGCGCGAGCAGGTCGGCGGCCAGTCGCTGGTTGTAGCGCGCTTTCTCCAGGGCCGCGGTCAACAGGTCCACTTCCATATCAATCAAACGTTGCTTGAGGTCTGCTGGTAGCAGAGGCGCCTTGCGGCGTGTCGCAACGCGGCCCCTGGCGGCGGCTGGCGTTGAGGCGATCTTGAACGGTGAATCGAATGGATCGAGCGCGATGTCGACGATAGGGCGCTCCGGATCAGCCGACCTGTAAACGGATCGCTCGATGGCGAATTTCAGTTCCCTGACATTCCCAGGCCATTTGTTTCTGAGCAGAGCCGATGTCGCCCGCGAGCTGAATCCCGGAAAGAAACTCCACTTGAGTTCGCTAGCCATGTTTATTGCGAATGCATTAGCGAGCGGCAGTATGTCCTCTACGCGGTCGCGAAGTGGCGGGACGGTAATGACGTCGAAGGCAAGACGGTCCAGCAAGTCCTTACGGAATCGACCCTCGTTCGCAAGCGTCTGCAGGTCCGCATTCGTCGAGCCGACGATTCTGACATCGACCCGCAGGGTCTCATTGCCGCCGACTCGCTGAATTTCACCGTACTCGATTGTGCGCAGGATCTTCTCCTGCATGCGCAGAGAGATCGTTGCGAGCTCGTCGAGAATCAGCGTTCCGCCATCGGCTCGCTCAAAGTGTCCGATATGGGTCTTCGCCGCACCTGTAAATGCACCTGCCTCATGGCCAAATAGCTCGGATTCCAGGATCGATTCGGTCAAAGCTGCGCAGTTCACTTTGACGACGTGCTGCTCCCAGCGGTCGGACAGGAAATGCAGGCGCGATGCGATCAGCTCCTTGCCCGTACCCCGTTCACCGACGACAAGTACCGGCTTGGAGAGTGGGGCGGCGCGCGACACGTGCTCGAGCATTTCCAGGAATGCCGGGGCCTCGCCGATGATGGGTTGCGATTCGGGCGATACAGCCATTGGTGAATTAAGCCACAACTGAACGAAAAACACGAATAGTTAGCAAATTGCACCACTCCTGTCGGCTTGAGAATCGCTGTGGAACTGACTAAAAGACCAGAAATATCAAAGCGTTATGAAGTTTGGCCGTAGTTGGCATGAATGCTGCAATCTATACAGGTACAACCACACGAAAAGAGGAAAAATCATGGGTATTTTCACGAGATTCAGTGACATCGTGAACTCCAATATCAACGCCATTCTCGACAAAGCCGAGGATCCCGAGAAGATCGTTCGACTCATGATCCAGGAGATGGAAGATACGCTCGTCGAGGTGCGTTCTGCCGCGGCTCGTTCGATCGCGGACAAAAAGGACCTCAATCGCAAAATCGAGTCGCTTGACCGGGAACGGGACGATTGGGACGCAAAGGCGGAGCTCGCGATGCGCAAAGGCAGGGAAGATCTTGCCAAGGCCGCACTTGTCGAAAAGTCGCGCGTGGCCTCGGCGGTCGAGCTGTTGAAGGAGGACTATGTCGCGGTCGACGACGGGCTGGCCAAACTCAATGAGGACATCGCAAGGCTCGAGAGCAAACTCGAGGACGCGAAGGCCAGGCAGAAAGCACTCCTTGCACGCCATAAGACAGCCAGCAGTCGCCTCGCGGCGCGCAAGAAGATTCACGATTACAAGATCGACGATGCGATGGTGCGATTTGAAGCCTATACGCGGCGCATCGACGACGTTGAAGGACGCGTCGAAGCCTACGACCTGGGATTGCCCAAAGATCTCGACCACGAATTCGCGAGCCTTGAAGCAGAAGAGTCGGTTAAAAAGGAACTCGATGCGCTGAAAGCGCGCGTCGCAGCGGAAAGATCTGCCGGCACCGAGTAACAGCACGCCATTCGACACAAGAATATGGAGGAGAGAATGAGTCGAGACTCGTGGAATATTGACTACGGCCCTTTGCGAGGCTTCTATCGTGATCGTGAGAACGGCTGGATATTCGGCGTATGTGCAGGCATTGCCGACTGCTTCAATTTCAATGTCGGCACTGTGCGAGTGATTGCGGTTATCAGCCTGCTGTTGTTTTTCTGGTTAACGGCCGCCATATATATTGGCCTGACCGTGCTGATCAAGGAGAAGCCGCTCGTCTATTCAGGATGCCGGGCCGAGTATGAATTCTGGCGCAGGCATCGCAATGACGGCTGGAGGCACTCATGACTACATTTGCAGGAACCTCGGGAGGACGTTTGTACCGCGACGCTGATCGCGCAGTTCTCGGCGGCGTCTGCGCAGGACTCGCAACGTACCTTGGTTTCAACCTCAAGGTGACCCGATTTCTGGCCGTCATAGCGTTTCTGTGTGCATTTCCTATCGCCCTTATTGCCTACCTGGCGGCGGTCCTCCTGATCCCGTCTTCGTCATCGAGGGTCTATGATGCGGAACGGTACGAGGAGATTCGCAAGGAAGAGCTTCGCGAGGAGATTCGGCGCGCGAAGCCAACCGTCAGCGAAGTGCGCAGGCGCTATGAGTCGATGGACGAACGGCTGGCCAGGATAGAAAAATACGTTACGTCGTCACGCTACGATCTCGACGAAGAATTCCGTCGACTTTGACAACAAGCTAAGGGACCCGCCAATGAGTACACTGTTTTATGTTGTTTGCATCGTCGCGATCGTCTTCACGGCGGATACTATTCAAAAGTATCTGAAGGTGAAGAACGAGAAGAAGGAAGACGATCCCGAGCTCGAAGAGACGTTGGCGCATATCGAACGTCTCGAAGAGCGCATCAAGGTGCTCGAGCGTATCGTCACTGAAAACAAATTCGACCTCGGTAAAGAGATCGACAGACTGAAATAGTCGCCTTCTTCCTAAGCAAAAAAGCCCGCCAAATGACGGGCTTTCTTTTTACTGGAACGAGGAGTACTAGCGGTTGGTGTCCTTGTAGGCTCGAACCTGAACGTTGAATTCCTCTGCAATGAGGTTCATCTGCTCAACAGCGGCATTGTATTTCTTGTTGAACAGATCAGCCCGTTGCCGCTTGGCGTCTTCATCAACGTCGCCGAGGGCGAGAACAGCTGTCTCTTCTTCACCTTCAATGCAGGCCAGGTACTCCTCCATGGCCGTCATGTAGGCTTTGACGCCCTTCTGTCCGGCGATCATGGCCTCCTTGCTGGCAGTTGCGCCATCAGGCATGTCCACCCTATCCGGGTAATCACAGGCGAGCGCATTTTGCGCCATCAGAAGTATGGCCACGGAAAGGGCCGTTTTCATAATTTTGTTCATGGGGTCTACTTTGTTGGGCCCCTGGCAGATGGTGCTGCAGGGCAAATTGATTTTGATGTCCTAATTTAAGCATGTTGCTGCTGCGGAGTGAAGTCGGCGCAGTGTTCCTTATAAAACAGAGGGTTACGGGGCGCCTTAGCGATTGTCGCAGACCTTGGCTGTACGAAACCTGAACACCTCGCTTAGGCAAAGAGGGCACGATATGTGTCCGTCCCCTCGGCCTGGGCGAGCAGCAGTTCGAGATAATTGTCGGCGCTCATCGGATCACCAAATAACAGTCCCTGGACATAGGTACAGCCGAGCTTCTGCAGGAAATTGAGCTGTGCTTCGTCCTCGACGCCTTCGGCAACCACATCCATATTCAAATTACGGCCCATCTGCACGATTGTGTCGACGATGGTCGCATCGTCAGGGTTCGTCACGATGTGGCGGACAAATGACTTGTCGATCTTCAACGTGCTGATCGGAAATTGCTGCAATGCGCTGAGCGAAGAGTAGCCCGTGCCGAAATCGTCGATTGCGAGGTGCAGGCCCAGTCCATAAAGCTGATCCAGCAACTTGATAGTGCGCTCCGGATTCTCCATCAACGTCGTCTCGGTAATCTCCAGTTCGAGCGATGTCGGCGACACTTCGTGGCTGCGAAGTATCGATCCTATTCGCGCGATGAAGTTCAGTTGCCGCAGTTGCTTCAGAGAAAGATTGACCGACACCCGCCCTGGTGAGCCGACGCTGCGCTGCCACACACGAAAATCTTCACAAACCTTGTCCAGTACCCACTCGCCGATTTCGATGATCAGGCTCGTCTCTTCGGCTATAGGAATGAAGTCGGAAGGAAGAATCAGGCCGCGGTCGGGCAGCTCCCAGCGAACGAGAGCTTCGGCGCCGAAGACTTCGCCGGTTTCCAGGTCGTACTTGGGCTGGTAATGAACAAGCAGTTCGTCACGCTCGAACGCGCGCTTGAGTCTGCTCTTGGTCATGAGTCGTTCGACTGACGCCTCATTCATGGCCGGAGCGTAGTATGAGAAGACATTGCCGCCGGACTTCTTCGCACTGTAAAGAGCAGCGTCAGCATTGCGAATCAGGTCGATCACATTGGGCGCGTCCTTGGGATAATACGCGATGCCCAGGCTGGCAGTCATGAACACCTCGTGCCCCTGTACGAAGAACGGGTCGGCCAGGCGATTCAGGAGTTTCTGGGCCAGGTCGTTCGTCTTTTCCAGGCCTTCCTTGTCCGGCCCGAGCCCGTGAATGATGACCGCAAACTCATCGCCCGCGAGTCTGCCAATCACCGAGTGGTCCGGCAGCGCGGACGTTAGTCTCTCTGCCACGGTTTCCAGCGTTGTATCACCCGCAAGGTGCCCGAAGGTGTCATTGATATCCTTGAAGTGATCGATGTCGATGTAAAACAGGCAGAGTGGATGGCCCGCACGACGTGCCCTGGCAATGCCGCGTTGCAGCAAATGCTGGAACTGCATGCGATTGGGGATCTTGGTCAGCGCGTCTATTCGTGCCAGGTAGCGAATACGCTTCTCAGCGCGGCGTCGTTCCGTGATGTTCTGCGCCGCGAAGATTCTGCTGCTTTCCCCGGCCCGGTCGTTGTCAATAATAGAACAGGTGTAGGACACGGGTATCGACTCGCCGTACTTACTCTGAAACAGTGCCTCACGTGGCAGGCCGGATGGCACGTCTTGGGCAAGCGAAGGGCTCTTCCTGGTATCGATGACGAAGTCGATGGACGTTCCGGCCATTTCCTCCTCTTTGTAGCCGAGCAGGTGCGTGGTGGCCGTATTAATGCGCTGGATCCGACCGTCGTCGTCGGTCACGATGATCGCTTCATTCATACCCGACAGAATGCTGTCGACGTAGTCACGTGAATGCGTCGTTGTGCGCAGCTTGTCACGCATATCGTTAAACACGGCGGCCAGTTCACCGAGTTCATCACCGCGACCGGCAGGCAGCGGCTCACCGAAATCCGCACTGCGGAAGCGCTCGGCCTGCGCCTTGAGCTGGCGAATTCGTCGTGTTTGCTCGCTGGCCAGCAGCCAGACGACTCCGCCGCAGAGAAGAAGCACCGCAATGGTTCCACCCCCGATCCATAAGTAGCTGACGCGGCGACTTTCGTCCTCCTTGGTTTTTACTTCCTCGGAGAAAGTCGCGAGGTCGGCCCGAAAACCGGCCAGCGCAAACGCACCGGAGACATGCCCGATCTCTTGCTGATCCCGAACGGCCGGGTAAGTTATGAGCATCTGGTCGTCCAGCCAGGTTGTCTCCGATGTGAAATCGACTTGCGGGTAATTGCCGCTGGACCATAATTCGCCGGCGGTATTCGCGAAGCGAATTCCATTGAGTTCGGGATTCGCTGACATTGCCCGACGCAGGGCGTCGCGTACGGTGTCCGGGTCAGCGCTCGAATTGGCCGGCATTTCGTTGGCTATTGCATGCAGTTCCGCGCGCATACGACGCTCAAAACTGGCTTCGAGAAGCGTACGGTGCTCTTCATAGCTGGTTATCACAATCTGGTTGGCCAGCCACCGGTACTGACCGTAGAACATGGACAGCATGATCCCCGCAACAACGATGCCGAGCGCTGTTGCATAGAGAAGGAACCGCGGAATCCGGATGCCGATCATGTCATCGTTATTATTCGGCCAAAAACACGGGTACCAGTCTAGCACCCCGAGCATGCAGGGGACTTATATTTTCCACTTTGGACCAATAAATGTGGGTCGATCAACCCATGCGCAGCGATTGCGTAGCTGCGTCAGGCGTCTTTCTCGCGCTTTTCAACGAAACCGACGGGCTTTGGCTGCCCCGTTGTTTTCATAACGCCTTCCACCACGGCACCTTCAGCGACGGCGATGGCCTCACCCGTGACGGTTCCGGTTATTCGGGCAGTCTGGGCGACTTCGACCTTCCCGGTGGCGATTATGTCGCCTTCGACATGGCCGGAAATTACGACATTGTCGGCCCTGATCGTGCCCTGCCAAAGGCCATCACGTGCCAGCGTTACGGTACCCTCGATCTCGCAATCGCCATCGATCTCTCCGCTGACCTGGTAGTCTCCCTGGCCCGAAATTACGCCGGAAATCTTGCAGCCGGCGTTGATCAAGGTCGGTGCGCCTGGGGCAAGATCGCGAATACGTCTACGCTTGGAATCATTCATGCAGTGTTTGCTCTGGAAGAAAGGCTGGTGGCCTGGTGTGCGCATAGTACCCGTGAAGCGCCGCCGTGTTAATCGTCTTCTTTGTAGCCATAGCCGATCGTTTCTATCGAAACCAGGACGCCGCCTTCGAATAACAGTCGGCGCATGAGCTTGCGGGGACCAAAGTTGTAGACGTATTCCGTGACGATGACTTGCTGGGCAAAGTCATAACCGGGAAAACGTCGTTGCGTCCACCCACCGCCATGAACGTGCTGAATCGGGACGTTGATGTTCTGCACGGTTCGCCCGATGATTCGCGACGTGGTCGGCGCGCCGCAGGCGCGACGCACCTGTGCTTCATGCATGTCTTCCGTCACGATCTTGTTACCGCAGCGGAATGCGTGTGCCGGCATGCTGCAGAGCAACAGCGCCGCAACGAACAGGGTCGTGTAAAGTCTGATGTTCATTGTCGGGTTGATGTATGCGAACCAGCTTGGAGCATAACAGAGCCAGTGGTGTGAGATTGGGCAGCCGGACGCTGGATGCCCGGTTATGGTAAAACAGCAAGCCAGCTCGAGGTAGCGGGCGGCTGCCGAAGGATTCGAATTGAAGCAGGGTTTCGAAAAACGCCTTGCAGCTGTTGCTGCAGCCGGTAGTGATACGTTGTACGGCGGTCTGAGGGGCGTCGAGAAGGAGTCGCTGCGCATCAGTCCGGACGGCTTCCTGGCGCGGACCCCACATCCTGCGGGACTGGGCTCAGCACTAACGAATAAATTCATTACTACGGATTTTTCCGAAGCGTTGCTGGAATTCGTGACGCCCGCCTTCGAGACGACCTGGGAAGCCCTGCGTTGCATTTGCGACATTCACCAGTTCACGTACGCGCACCTCGGCGACGAGCTACTCTGGACGGCGAGTATGCCCTGCCGTATTCCCGCCGATCTCGAGATTCCTCTGGCGGAATACGGCACATCAAACGTCGGGCTCATGAAGAACATCTATCGACGTGGATTGGGGCATCGCTACGGACGACAGATGCAGGTCATCGCCGGCATTCATTTCAATTACTCATTGCCGGAGACATTCTGGCCGGCATACCAGGCATTACTGGGCGACCGGCAAGGCACCGCGGAGTTTCGCTCGGATCATTACCTCGCGATGATTCGAAACTTTCGCCGTATGGGGTGGATCATTCTGTACCTGTTTGGTTCGTCACCTGCAGTGTGTAAATCATTTGCTGGTGGCGCAGCCAAACTGCCCTCGCTGAACGCCGATACCTGGTTCGAACCCTACGCAACATCGCTGCGCATGAGCGACCTGGGCTATAGCAACCAGAACCAGTCGCGCATCAATATTTCCGTCAACAGTCTCGACGAATATGTGCGAGATCTCACGAATGCCATATCGACGCTCGAGCCGACGTACGAAGAGATTGGCGTCAAGGTCGACGGTGAATACCGCCAGTTGAACGCCAACCTGCTGCAAATCGAAAACGAATACTATTCTCCTGTGCGCCCCAAACGAGTTGCGCGCTCGGGCGAACAACCGACCGCGGCGCTGCGACGGGACGGCATAGAGTATGTCGAGGTTCGATCACTCGACATCAACATGTTCGACCCGACCGGTATCAATCAGAACACGATGCGGTTTATCGAGGCGTTTCTCATTTACTGCCTGCTCGAGAATAGTCCCGCGCTCGACGAGATCGCGATCGGAGAAATTATTCGCAACCACACGGCCACGGCGAAACAGGGGCGCGATCCCGAATTCCGCTTGCTGCGCGACGGAGAAGCGCTGACGGTGCGTGAGTGGGCAACCGAAATTCTGGACAACGTGCTCGCGGTAGCGGAGATCATTGATGGGCACGAGAACGACCAGAGTTATACCGATGCCGTTCGCTCACTCCGTCCTTACGTCGATCATCCGGAATCGACAATATCGGCGCGCATCATCAACGAACTCGAGGCGACTGGCAGCAGCTACTTCGAGTTCGCACTGGACATGGCCAAATGTCATCGCGATTACTTCGCGTCGATTACGCCACTGCGCGAGGCTCAGAAGGCGCACTTTATGCAGGAGGCTGCCGACTCGGTAAAGAGGCAGCAAGCGATAGAGGCTGCCGACGACATAACGCTCGACGATTACCTGCAGCGCTACTTTCAGTCCTGCTGAACGGCAGTGGTCACTGCGCCGCACCCCAATCCTGTGCGGTCTGTCACAAAAAAGCCTCGATCCAGTAGGCCATTCGGGCCGATTTAACTAAACTTGCCGCATGTGCCTGATCTGGCAGGCTTATTGAATATCGGTGGAACAGACTTGCTAAAAACATTCTTCATGGGAATCGTCCTTGGGCTGCTGGCTGCAGCAGGCGGGCTGTATGGCTACAGCGTCGACCAGGTGCGCGAAGCATCGATCGTAGACGTCACCGCTAACGGCGGCAATGTCGAGTCATTTCATGTCAATGTGCCTATGGACCGCATCATGATTGGTGCACCCGGGCAAACCAGCACACTTCCCGCGGGGCTCGACTGGCCCACGGACGAGATCCTGGCCGACGTTCGCGCCGAGATGTTCAAGATTCGCAATGCACGCGATACGGTTATCGGCGTCGCGGCCCGAACGGCTGCCAAGAACGGTGACGAAGATGTCATCGACTGGGTTCTGCACTTTCCGGCTCGTGGCTCAGTATTCGTCAATATGGATATCACACCAAGAGAAGGCGGTTATCGCCTCGGTGAGATTCGTGCGGGGTCGCGCGAGTTTTCGAAGTTGCACGGTTTCATGACCGAGCGCTGGGTCGCTAACGACTCCGACGATGAGGACGCGCCCACAGGACACATCGAGTTGGTCGCTACCTATGTTGGCGAACGTGAGCGTGGCAATGATGAGGGACTGGTCGAATGAAGCACGTCATCGCACTGGTTCTCGGGTTTTTTGCAGGCGCGATAATTTTTGTCGCTGGCCTTACCTACAATCCATTCATGGCAGATCGTGCTCTTTCCCCGTTGTCTGTTACCGACGAGGAAGTCATTACACTCAGTTTCTCGAATGTGCCGAGCGAAAGCATCATCTACACGAATAACGGTGATTCGCTGCAGCAGTCCTCACTCCAGGGGGCTCTCCGACTCTGGAAAGCGCCGATTCGTAGTACCAGTGCTCCGCATCCCATTAAGGTATTACAGCTCTGGGAAGCGCCGATTCGTAGCACGGAGGCGATGGTAACCGTGATGCGCGATGCTCGAAACCAGACAGCGGGCCTCGGTATCAAGATCTCGTCGGATTCCGAAACGTCGCGCCTGATGTTCGGTGAAACAATTGCGGACAGCATCTGGTACGTCTATCTGCCCGAACGAGGCTCGTTTTTCATCGAGCAGACGGAGAACTACTGGCCCTTTGTTCGCGAGGTTGCGCTACCAGCCTGGCGCAGTTCGGCAAATAACTGGCGCGGTAGCTGGCTCGGCGACACGACGGCAGGACCTGGCGCACTGGGCACTGCTGCAGTTAGCGGCGGATCGGGTCGTGTCGAGGGGGTCCGGATGAACGGCGTTGAGTCGCTGTCCGTGCGAGCATACTCTGCGGACGGTGGTCTGATCGGAGCGGAAGGCCGCCTGATTATCGAGATTCCGGATGCGCAGGTCGAATAAGCCGGCGATACCGCTACGCCCTGATTCAGGCAACCATATCCTTTAGCGGCGTTGCCGGATCCGCAAGACTTTCAGTCGTCATTTCCACGTGATCGGCAATCAGCTTCTTGGATTGCACGAAATCTTGGGGCGCGTTAATCGCATCGACGGCGATGAGCCGACCCTCCCGAAGATAGAGACAGGAGAACGAGCGTTCCGCGGGATTACCGCGAATCACGACGTCGTCATAACCCTCGGACAACCCGGCAATCTGCAACTTGAGATCGTATTGATCGGACCAGAACCACGGGACCTGGTTATACGTGACGTCCTGTCCGCAAATATTCGCCGCGGCGGTCTTCGCCTGTTCGACCGCATTGTGCACTGATTCGAGCCGCAAACGGCGATCGTAGATCGCATTGGGATGTGACGTGCAATCGCCTACCGCATAGATGTCCGGGTCGGCGGTTCGGCAATGATCGTCGACGACAATACCGTTATCCACATCCAGCCCGGCGCCAGTAGCGAGCTCGGTATTCGGCTGGATACCGATGCCGATCACAACAAGGTCGGCAGGAATGACTTCGTCTTCGGAAGTCGTTACCGACTTGATGCGCCTTTTGCCATTGAGGCTCGACACTCCGGTCGAGAGGCAAAATCTGACGCCCTGATCAGTATGTTCAATCTGGTAGAAATCGGAGGTTTCGGGTGACACGACACGACTCATGACGCGGTCGGCCATTTCTATGACGGTTACGTTCAGGCCGGCAAGCCTTGCCACGGCGGCCACTTCGAGCCCTATGTAGCCAGCACCAATGACAACGAGTTTCTTCCCGGCATCCATATCGCCACGAATACCGTCGACGTCCGCAATGTTACGCAGGTAATGGACGCTACCCAGGTCTGTGCCTTCGATATGCAGGTGTCGCACCCGCGATCCCGTCGCGATTACGAGTTTGTCGTAGTCGATGTTTTCACCTTCTTCGACTTGCAGGCTCTTGCCGTCACGGTCGATAGAGGTGATCCGGGAATCCAGCTGTAATTTGACCGCGGGATCGTCGTAGAAGCTCTCGGGCTTCACAAGCAGGCGGTCCGCCGATATGTCACCGGACAAGTACTTCTTGGACAGCGGTGGACGTTGATACGGCAGATGTGGCTCATCCCCAACCAGGACAATGTCCCCGTCGAATTTGTGTTGCCGCAGGCTGGCAATGACTTGTCCGGCCGCATGGCCTGCACCCGCGATGACGACTCTGTTAGTCAAGAGAACTCCTTAGACTGGTACCAGCGGCCAAATAATCGGCAGCAGAACCATGACGGTAATGAAGACAACAATCGTTAGCGGCACGCCAACCTTGAGGTAGTCGACAAATCGATAGCCGCCAGGACCCATGACGAGGATATTGGCCGGATGCGAAATCGGGCTTGTGAAGCTCGCCGATGCTGCCATGGCGACAGCCATCATTGCAGTCTCCGGCGCCAGGCCCATGTCTGACATTGCTGACAGCACGATAGGCGACATCAGGACGACCAGGGCGGCCGTCGGAATGATCATCGTCGCCATCGCGGTCAGGATATAAAGGCCCATGATGACCGGCCAGGGACCGGCGTCACCGAGCAGTCCCATGACCTGGTCCGCCAGGTAGGTTGCGGCTCCTGTATCCTGCATTGCCGTGCCCAAAGGCAGCATTCCGGCAATGAGAAAAATCGCTCGCCAGTCAATCGACCGATACGCCTGTTCCATATTGAGACATCCGGTCAGCACCATGATGGTCCCGCCGATGACAGCCGATATCGATATCGGCGCGTAACCGAGCATCACGGTGACAACAACCGCCAACATGATTGCGGCCGCCAGCGGTGCCCGCCGCGTATCAGGAGGCTCTTGTCCAAGCGGCGTCAGGATCAGGAAATCCGAGTCCGACGACAACAACTGCAAGCGATCACGCGGTCCCAGCAGCAGCAAGGCATCGCCAATTTGCAGCTTTTCGTCGGCGATATCGGTGCCCACCGTTTCACCTTCACGCCAAATGCCAGCGAGTTCGATGCCGTAGCGTTCGCGGAAGTTGAGTTCACCGACGGTGCGCCCCGCCAGACGGCTACGCGGGTCGAGCGTCGCATCCATCAAGGTCAGGCGTTCCGAATCGAAAGTGCCCAGGCTGGCCGGTACCTTTGTATCAATCTCGAGATCCTGCAAGCCGCGCAGCACGTCGAGGTCGGCAGTCGTGCCGTTGATGGCGGCATTCTCGAAGGTGCGGCTGGCGAAGCTGACGTCGGCCGAGGCCTGCGCGGTCGGCGCGTAGAGCACCTCGTCTCCCGACCAGCGTTCGAGAAAACGCACGTCGTTGCGGCGGATCGGCGGGTTGCGCTCGAGCTTGGCCGCGAGCTCCCGTCGG
>Ga0209456_10000082_pt1 | contig 47994 bp, 43 predicted proteins | sample COG_11_FD_184755 | JGI IMG/M metagenome (GOLD analysis project Ga0209456, IMG submission 184755) | Pelagic marine sediment microbial communities from the LTER site Helgoland, North Sea, for post-phytoplankton bloom and carbon turnover... | ecosystem: Environmental > Aquatic > Marine > Neritic...
GGTCGTATACCGGCGGGAAAGTGCGACTGGTTCGTGGGATACGCGATACACGGGGATAAAAAGATCTCGTATGCATCCTTGACCATAAACAAGGAATACTGGACGGTGAAGGCGCATTACGTAGCGCGTAAGTTCATAGAGACAGCGTTTGCGAATATAGGGGCAGGCTGATCTCCGTCTCGTCAGGCGGATGACCGGATACGGTCGACCAGCTCTGTGGTGGACCGATTGAACACAATGGGAATCGAATGTACTTCTCCGCCGGTTGATCTGACGAAATCCGCACCAACGATGTTTTCCGGTGTCCAGTCACCGCCTTTTACAAGGTGATCCGGGCGGATCTTCCTGATCAACTCTATCGGCGTGTCCTCGTCAAAAGCGATGACCATATCCACCGACTGGAGCGCGGCGAGGACGGCGAGTCGGTCGGCAAGTACGTTGAAAGGCCGATCCGAATCCTTATTCAGTCGGCGGACGGATGCATCGCTGTTGACAGCGACCACCAGGTTCTTCCCCAGTCGCGCGGCCTGCTGTAGGTAGGCAACATGGCCGCGGTGCAGGATATCGAAGCATCCGTTGGTAAATACGATCGGGCGATCCAGTTCTCCCAGCTTGCACGAGAGTGTTGCAGGATCCACAATTTTGTAATCAACAACGCTCAATTCGTGTACTCGAAAACTTGCACGACCTGCATGACTCCGCCTATTCCCCGGATAATCTCGGTGGATTTTTTCCCCTCCTCCCGGGTTACCACGCCCATGAGGTAAACATTGCCTGCCTCCGAAACGACCTTGACCCGGTTGGCGTCGAGCTTGGTTTTTGCGAAAAGAACGGACTTTACCTTGGTGGTAAGCCAGACATCGTTGGTTCGACTCACATATCCCGACTCTCCGGAAATACGAATTTCGTCGACCAACTGTCTAACCCCCTCGACGTCTTTCGCGAAGCTTGTGACCTTGTTTTTGAGTTCCGCGCTCGGTGCTTCTCCTGTAAGAAGCAGGATTCCATTCATGCTGGTAGCGCTGATATGCGCATGCTTGCGAAGCTGATCGTCCCGAACCACAAAGGTTCTGACAGTGAACTCGATGTTGTTGTCATCGATGTATTCGCCTATGGTTCGACGATCGTGCGCGACATCAACGGTGGTTACGGCCGCAACCGTAACAGCGGTCGCTACACAGCCACCCAGGTAGAACATTCCAAGGATGCATAAAATTTTTGATTTAGTCATGAATACCCAATAATTGTTTTTCGATCAGGTCGCAGAAGCAGTGTATTACTATACCGTGAACCTCCTGAATCCGCGCGGTCGAGTTTCCCGGAACGATAATGTTGACATCGTCAGGTGCCAACAAGTTGGATACGTCGCCACCCTGCTTGCCGTTCAAGGCAACGCAGTTCATCTCTTTTTCGTGAGCCGCAATTACGGCATGTAATAGATTTGGAGAATTTCCGGATGTGGTAATAACAAGAAGCGTGTCCCCGGGTTGACCCAAAGCCCGGATTTGTTTGGAAAAAACGTCCTGAAAGTTAAAATCGTTAGCAATGGAGGTCAGAGTTGATGTGTCGGTGGTCAGTGCAATCGCGGGCAGGGGAGGCCGATCCATTTCGAAACGGTTTAGCATTTCCGCGGTGAAGTGTTGTGCATCCGCGGCGGATCCCCCGTTTCCACACACCAGGAACTTGCCCCCGTCCAGCAAGCACTTGATCATGAGGTCCGCGGCTCTCTCGATTTGCGGGGCAACCTGCTTCGAGGCCCTGGCAATCGACTCAAGGCTCGCCTCGAATATGCTGGCAATTCGTCGGGATGAATCCATATGTCCGCCTGCGCTACCTTAAACTTTCAGAATGCATTTCGAATCCACGTACAATCCGAGCTCAGACCAGGGCCGGGTATCACCAGATCGAATCGGCAGGGCCGATTACCCCTGGGATCGAAGCGTTGCAGATAGTGCTCCGCGGTCCTTCGGAGTCTGGCGATCTTTGTCTGGGTTATGCTGCTCAACGCACCGCCGAAGCGCTGATTGCCACGGTAACGCACTTCGACGAACACGATATACTCATTGTCTTCCATGATCAGATCGATTTCACCGCGTCGGCACCGATAGTTGGAGCGAATGTGCTTCATGCCGTTTTCAAGCAGGAACTCACGGGCGCTGTTTTCCGCCAATAGGCCCCGTTTCAAGTGCTCCGCCTGATTGTTCCCACAGGCCCGTTTGAATGTCTTCATAAATGTAACCGACCTCCATGTCATCCAGAACCGATGGTACGCCATTTTCGAACCGCGCCCAGATCAATTGTCTTTCAATATGCCCGCTTTCCCCGATCACCAATCGATCCCCGGAAACGCCCGTCAGGGTAATCGACGTCCTGGGATCCAGGTACGGAATCACACGCGACAACAGGTAGGCGTCAATGCCGAGGGCAAACATGCGCTCGAGTCCGCTCTGGGGTGGATTTCCCGCTTCCACCGTCGATCGCAGTGTCGCGGCCCGGTTGCCATTTCGAAGCAGCCACGGCATGTCGCCGAAAATGGTTCGGTTGAGATCCGCATCGTTTACGGTATCACGACTACCGGAATAAATGTCCGACGTCGAATATACTGGAACGTCATGGGCCTGATAGAAATTGATCTGCGGTTTTAGGAGGCGTCCCGGGACCGGTCGTGCCGCAAGAAAAATGATGTCCAGGTCCTGTCGACGCCGAGGGCGGAATTCGAGTCTGCTATTGAGCAGAACTGATAGTGAACTCTTGCGGCCCTCGCTCGTATTGAGATCGAGCATTTCCTTGATCGCGAATGAATGATCGTTGGAAGCCTCGTTGTACGATTGCACGCGTGCAACCGTACCTCCCAGGGAACGCCACTGATCTGCAAACGCCTTCGCGACCCGCTGTCCCCATTGTGAATCAGGGCTCAGCACCGCCGCCACCCTTTGGCCATCGACATAGGCTCGGTTTGCGACCTGTATTGCTTCCTGCTCGGGTGCGAGATCGATCTGGTAGGTATTTGGTGGAAGGATGCTGCTTTGTCTGATGCCACCCAACAGGATAGTCGGTACGTTCGACACCCGCTGGTTGCTCAAGGTGGCCGTCGCGGCCTGCTTGCCCAGAGGTCCGATGACAAGATTTGCACCTTCCTCTACTGCCAATCGGTAATAACTGGTGGCAAGTTCAGGGACTTCGCCTACGTCGTAAACAGCCACATCCGGCCTCAATGGGTCGCTGTCCAACGCTCTCATCGCCGCAAACCCGTCATTGACCGCCTGGGCGGCCGCGCCGAACCTGGACGCCAGGGGCAGCAGTAGCGCCACTTTGATTATCGGGGCGCCGCGGGCATTAGCCGGTGGTCCCGACATGCGCAACATTTCACGGGCGAACGTCTGGGCGCCACCCAGGGGATTCAGCTGCACCCAGTCACCAAGGGTCTGGCGCAATCGGTATGGATCGGTGGCGAAATCGTCAAACAGTAGTGACAAATCCAGCCAGTCTGCAAGTACGACACTTCCGCCGGACTGTCTGGCGATCTGGACCTCGATCGGCTTGGCGGCGCCGAGCGCATGCCAGATTCTTGTTCGGTTCTTACGGAGCGCCATCGAATCGGTCAAATATTGCTCCCGCCTGATCAGATCGCTGACCGCCTGCATCGGCTCATTGGACAGTATGTGAGCCTGGGCGCTCAATCCCAGTATCTGCGTGCGGAATTCCGGGTCCAGTTCGCGCAATCGCCGATATCGCGCCAGGTAGCGGGTGGCAAGCTCCAATTGCCCCCCCGCCAGGGCAAACTGGATTCGAACAAGTCGTTTGCGCTCCGTGTATTGAGCGGGTAGTCCGGCCACATCTATACCGTCTAAAATGTATTTCGCCTCGGCAGCACGGCCCGCTATGATCAAGGCGGCCGTACTTCGGAGTAACAGGTCCTGACGTTCCGCGCCCTGTGCGTAATACGACGCTTCGATCCAGGTTTGGGCTGCGGACACGAGTTCGGCTCTCGACGCGATCGAGACCGGGGCCTTCGGTTCCGCGGATTCGGTCTTCTCCAACGGTGTGACCTTCACCACCTGGACTGGGCCTGGCGCCGGCTTTTCCCGAACCGTCAGGGTCGAACCGCAGAAAGTCAGCGCACCCAGCGAGGTCATGCAGATGAGCAACCTTAGAGATTTTGTGATTATTTTCAGCATAAATTGGAGTATAGCGAGTGCCTGACTCTCCACGCAAAGCGGGCACGTTGTTTGTCGTGGCCACGCCGATTGGCAATTTGTCAGACATGACATTCCGGGCGGTGGAAACGCTTACCTCGGTGGATCTGATCGCAGTTGAGGATACCCGGCACAGTCGAAGGCTCCTACTGCACTATTCTATATCAACGCCTGTGCTCTCGTACCATGAACACAATGAGCAACAACAGACCAGGAAACTGTTGAGCACACTGCTGTCCGGGCAGTCTGTCGCACTGATTTCAGATGCGGGCACGCCGCTGGTTAGTGATCCGGGTTACAGGCTGATCCAGTCATCGCACGCGGAGGGCATTCGAGTAACGCCCATACCCGGCTGTTGTGCAGCAATTGCCGCTCTATCCGTTGCGGGTCTGCCGGTGGACCGGTTCGTGTTCGAGGGATTCCTGCCTGGCAAAGCCGCAGCTCGTCGCAAGAAACTTGGGAAACTCGTGGAAGAATCCCGCACTCTTATATTTTACGAGTCCGCACACCGCATCAGCGAGTCGCTGTCAGATCTAGTCGAGATCTTCGGCCCTCACAGGCGCGCCGTGCTTGCGCGGGAAATCACCAAACAGTTCGAAACCATAAAAAACGCCGAGCTGTCGCAGATCCGGCAACTTGTCATGGAAGACGTGAACCAACAAAAAGGGGAGTTTGTCATCCTTATCCAGGGGCGGAGTCTGGATGAACGGGATGACGATGATTTTATGGGTGTGCTGAGGCCCTTGCTGAAGGCGTTGCCACTAAAACAGGCCGTCGATCTTACCGTGGACATTACGGGGCACAGCAAGAACGAGGTATACAAGATGGCGCTGAAGTGCAAGGATTGAGCACACCCTGCAAGCAATCATACCTTGTATCTTTGATCAAATATCTAGTATTGTGGCTATGAGAGCCGGTCAGACAACCGCTGCCTAGGGGCAGAGGAAAGTCCGGGCTCCGCAGGGTAGAGTGCCAGGTAACACCTGGGCGGCGCGAGCCGACGGAAAGTGCCACAGAAAATATACCGCCGGAGAATGGGGTCAGAGTAAAATTCTGAGAATTTTACTCTGACCCCATTCTCCGGTAAGGGTGAAATGGTGCGGTAAGAGCGCACCGCGCTGCCGGTAACGGCGGTGGCAGGGTAAACCCCACTCGGAGCAAGGCCAAATAGGGGCCCAGTGGTGCGACCCGTGCCGGGCCCGGGTAGGCTGCTCGAGGCGCTTGGCGACAAGCGTCCCAGATGAATGGTTGTCCGCGACAGAACCCGGCTTATCGACTGGCTCTCATCCTCATTCAGCTCGACGAAATCAACGGGCTCGGCAACTTTCGGCCAAATTTTGCCACGGCACTGCGTTTTTCAGCACGGACAGCGATCGATCCGGAAGCCTCACCAGACAGCCGGGTGTTAGAGATTCCGGAAAGCAGGATCGCATGCCGCTGGAAAGCGAGCGAAGAGAGCGGCAGCGGGCACGTGATGCCAGGGAACAGTCGCGCTTCGAATCAGAGCGGAACTGATTAGGTATCCGATTCGAAATTTATGACGTCATATTTTCAGCACCTTGGCACCCCTTATTTTGCCGGCTTTGAGTTCCCTTAACGCGCTATTGGCATCTTCCAGATCATAGACCTGCACTTCCGGCCGAATTGGGACCTCTGCCGCCAGCGGCAGGAATTCCGCAATGTCACCGGCAGTCACATTGGCGACGGTCTTGATTTCCTTCTCCATCCAAAGGTGGGTGTCGTATTTGATGTGTGCGAGATAATCCTTGTCCACATCCTCTTTTCGGATAGCGTTGATGACCAGTCGCCCCCCGGGCCTTAAATTGAGCAGGGCCTCAACGATGGGTTTCCAAACGGGGGTGGTGTCGATGACCGCGTCCAGAAGGACCGGTGCCCGGTCTGCCGTGCCTCCGGCCCAGGTTGCGCCAAGTGACACGGCGAACTCACGTGACGCTTCGTCACGGGCAAACACATGAATGCCGGTATCCGGATAGAGGTGTTTGGCGAGTTGCAACACGAGATGCGCCGAACCTCCGAAACCGGTGAGGCCGAGTTGCTGGTGGTTGCCAATTCCGCTCAATTTGAGTGCACGGTAGCCGACGCCACCGGCACAGAGCAGCGGAGCGGCCTGCTCGTCTGAAAACTGTTCGGGTATGGGATGTGCATACATTTCCGGCACGGCCATGTATTCGGCGTAGCCGCCGTTGACGTCCCTGCCCGTAGCGACGAACTCATCATCTATGTTTTCCCGAGGCGAACCGGATGATCTGTAGATCCAGCCAACGCCGAGCCGATCGCCGATGTTGAATCGCGAAGCGTTTTCGCCCAGTTCATCAACGACCCCAACAACTTCATGGCCCGGCACGACCGGGAGGTTGGGAGGGGGAGTGCGCCCCTCGATTTCATCGAGTTCGGTGTGACACACGCCACAGGCGCGGACTCTGAGCCTCACTTCCCCCTTGCCGGGCCGCGGGGTCGAAATCTCGCAAAGCTCGAGCGGTTCCGAGTCATGGCCGATGGACGCCAGCTTTTTCAATACCATTGCTTTCACAGCCGTTGATTATAAGCTTTCAGCTATGTCGTTTGCTGTGATGTTCGCCCTGGTACACTATTTAAGTGCCCGGGTGCTCGTGGCGTCCATGGTGCGGTCTTCCGATATGAACTTGTTTCCTGGCAAAAGAAAATTATTTGTGCCGCCCGGGCGCCTTGGGGCTCTGGCGGGGCTTCTGTGCCTGTTGCCGGTGTTTTCGGCATCGGCGGAGGAGGAGTTGTTCGTCGAGGAAGGCAGGATCGTCTACATTGAGTACAAAGTGGAACTCGCTGATGGCACCGTTGTATCCAACAATGTCGGGGAAGATCCGGTTGTCTACGAGGTGGGCGGGAATCGTGTCCTGCGGGCGCTGGATAATGCCCTGCGAGGTATGAGATCGGGAGACAGCAGAGTCGTAACGCTGAGCGCAGCCGACGCTTTCGGCAACGTCGATGATAGTCTTATCGTGGCAGTTCCGCTCGATCAGGTACCCGGCGATGCCCGAACTCCAGGTTCTGTCATGATCGCCGAAAACTCGGAAGGAAATAAACAGCGCGTAACGGTGAGTGAAATCAGGGGCCAGGTCGCCGTGCTCGACTACAACCACCCGCTGGCGGGCCGGGAACTCACGTATACCGTTAAAATACTCGATGTAAAGTAGTCTTCGCAGCAAAATATAATTGCCTAAAAATGGAGGCGGGCTTCAACCCGATCACGGGCGATTGGCAATACATTCAGATCCAGCCGGACGGTAAAATTTTGGGCATGACCCATGGCGAAGGCTCCGACCGGGTTGGGCACTGTATAGCGTGCCATCTTGCAAGAGAACAAAACGACCATCTCTATTTCGTACCGGACGCTCGTCGCCGGCGACCATAGTCCGACGTTTCTTGACCCCGCGTTCATCGGCGCCCGTCCTGCGCCATCGCTCGGGGTCGTCGTTCCACACGTATTCCGACCAGTGAGCGACCCGTTCCGCGATTTGCCGACCCCACCGCGCCCTTTCCATCCATTCTGCCGCCGGAGCCTGCGCACTTCTTACTGGATCGCCGCTTTCCGCGACCGTGCGAATCTCGAAGTCGTCCGGCAGCATTCCGAACATTTCCAACGGTCCAAACACGTCCAGCAGCTTGAAATCCGGAAACAAGAGGGCGCCAATCCTCCGCACAGCGATCAGTGCTCTCAGTTGACCCGATTTAGGGGTTGCTCGCCATCGAGCACCCTGAGCGCGTTGCGTGCAGCCTTGGTGCGCATTTCCTGGAACGCCTCCTGGGAGTAGTACGCAGTGTGGGGATTGATCAGAACCCGCTCCCGGGCCCACTCGTCGTCATTGCGCCAGGCATCGATCAACTCACCTCCGGCCGGCGGTTCCTGAGGTAACACGTCCAGGGCGACGCCACCGATCCTGCCGGATTTCAGCGGTTCGACCAGAAAATCCAGGCCGCTGAACACCTGCCCCCTCGATGTGTTGATCAGGATCGATCCTTGTTTCATTTGTTTGACGAAAGAGTCGTCGACCATGTTGGCGGTTTCATCGGTAAGGGCGACATGGATGCTGACGAAGTCCGAGATCTCGAGGATCTCCGTCAGGGACTCAGCCCTTCCGCAGCTCAGGACTTTCTCATAGCCGGTGGGTCGATAGGGATCGTAAAAGACGGTATTGAATCCCAGAGCGCGGGCTTTCAGCAAGAAAGTGGAACCGATTCGGCCCGCCCCTATACACCCCACGGTTGAGCAGTTACTGCGTCTGATTCGTTTCTCCGTATTCTGCCAGATACCGCCAGAAAATTGTCTGGCTTTCTGATCGTAAGTCCGTATCGCGCGATCGAAGTAAAGCACAAAGGAAATCGCAGTCAACGCCACCTCGTCAACGCCGTAATCCGGTGTGTTGCACACTGCGATACCGCGTCTTTTTGCTTCGGCGAGTTGGACATTTTCGATACCCACGCCGTAGCGTATAACCGCTTTGAGATTTGGAAATCTGTCCATGAATTCTGCATCTATCTGTTTGCGCCAGACCAGCAGAACTTCTACGTCGTCCCCGGGCTGCAACGACACGAGATCGAACAGCACGGAGGATTCTAGAGACGTATCGTCGATGTAGTCGGTTATCAACACCCTCGGCATCTATCTAACCAGCATATTGCCCCAATAGAGGGCGTCCGGATTGCTGACCTGCTAGGGATAATTGCTTTCGACGAATGTCTGGTCAGACATGGGCGGACGAATATAGCTGTCAGAATCGCGACGCTTAGGAAGTTCTATGGCCTCTGGAGTGCGATCTTCGTAGGGAATAAGTCCCAGCAGGTGTCTTATGCAGTTCAGCCGCGCGTGTTTCTTGATGTCGGAGTCCACCACGTACCACGGCGCCTGCTTGATGTCGGTATGGGCAAACATGTCGTCCTTTGCGCGGGAATACTCGACCCACCTGGTTATGGACTCCAGGTCCATCGGGCTCAGCTTCCAGCGCTTGTGGGGCATCCCCAGCCGCGCCTGGAACCGGCGTTGCTGCTCTTCATCCGATACCGAAAACCAGTATTTGATCAATATGATGCCCGAGCGAACAAGCATGCGCTCGAATTCGGGACAGGATCTCAGAAACTCGCGGTATTCTTCGTCGGTACAAAAACCCATCACACGCTCGACTCCGGCGCGGTTATACCAGCTGCGGTCGAACAGGACCATTTCACCGGCCGCAGGAAGTTTTGCCACGTAGCGCTGGAAATACCATTGGGTCTTTTCACGCTCCGTCGGCGCGGGCAGGGCTTCCACACGGCAGATTCGAGGATTCAGGTGCTGCGTGATACGTTTGATGACACCGCCCTTGCCGGCGGCGTCGCGACCTTCGAATAGCACGACCACCCTGAGCCCCTTGTGCTTGATCCACTCCTGCAGCTTTACCAGTTCGAGCTGCAACCTGAACAGTTCCTTTTCGTATACTTTGTTGGGAATTTTCTTTGGCTTCTCTTTCTGTTCACTCGAATGCTCGCTTCCATTCTCTTTATCACTGCTGACAGATTTGTCCATTGCGTCGTTGTTGCTGGTTTTCGGTTTTGATTTTTTCTGGGACATGATCGTTCTCCTCGATTGGTCAACGTGCCAAGCACGCTCAGGTTGCGGGAAGGTCCATGCGTCGAGTTAGTTTACAGGTGACTTCCTCCTACCTTGGCGTCGTGTAAAATCAGCTTGACCCGAGCATTTGCTCCAAACCTGGTTTTTATGCTGTCATTCGATCATAACAATATTTTGATCGGGTGTCCGGAATGGTTATATTAACGGTCTTATTGCTGCAGTATCGGCCGATATCCTGATAAAAACGAGATTTCGATCAAGTTTGTGCAAACCGGCGCATAGTTCAACGCGGTCGACAAGATGGCTGAATTTCCCGGCCACCTCGGTGCCATATACCGTTTAGAATCCGCCAGGAGACTCCACCACGCCCCCATCGATTTAAATATGGCCCAGGGTTCAAGAAAAGCTGTTGTATATGCGATTTTCGGCAATGCAACGGTTACGGTGCTGAAATTCGGCGCCGCATTCGCCACGCACTCGGCGGCGATGATGAACGAAGCCGTGCACAGCCTGATGGACACGCTCAATCAGCTTTTCCTGCTGATAGGTCTGGTTCGCGGCGGCCGACCCGCTGATCGGCAGTACGCATTCGGCCACGGCCAGAAAAAGTATTTGTGGAACCTCTGGAGCGCGATTGGCCTGTTCTCGATCGGCTGTGGTCTTGGGTTGGCTCATGCCTGGCATGCCTACCACCAGCTGGACGTCGTCGATCGACCGACCTCGGTGTTAGTCATTGGTATTGAACTCAATACGATTTGGATCTCTGGGATCGTGCTGTTGATTGCGTTGATCCTTGAAGGATACGTGTTGACTATCGCGGCACGTGAATTCTTTTCCCGGATGCGCGTTGATGGTGAACGGAATCCTTTCAGGTACCTGATCACATCGGATGATCCCACGCTGATCGCGGTCCTGCTCGAGGATTCCATAGCGGTCTCCGGGGTCATTATGGCGGCGGCAGGAATCGGCTTGACCCAGATCACCGGCAATCACATGTGGGATATCGGGTTCTCGATAGTGATCGCCGTCATGCTGGGTATTACCGCGTTTTTCCTGGGAATGATCAACATGCGTTACCTGACCAACATCCGCGACCACACTGCGGAACAGGCGTTCAGGAGGCTTATTCGTTCCCACCCTGAAGTCGATAAGTATCACGATCTCCGTTCGGTAATCATAGATGATAGCCACACCGTGGTCGTGGCGGAGGTGGAGCTGCGCGAGGAGGTCATGATTGCCTCCATGAGGGAGCGTATAGAGACGCATGAGCGGACCCTTCTCCAGCGGGTGGCTGAAGACAGGCGTGATGAAAAGGTCCTCGAGTATGCAGAAACCCGCGCCGTGATCCAGGCGACGCTCGAGCGAACGGAAGAAATCATCGACAAGCTGGAGTCAGATCTCAAGTCCATGTGTCCACAGGTATCCCATCTGACGATTGAGGTGGAAGGGATCGCACCGGCTTCCAAACTGAACGAGTCCGGTTTGGTGGTGACTTGACCTCTGGCCCGCATTTCTTACCGGGCAGGCGAACGGCCTTCCCAGACGTTTCGTCGAACGGATTCCTTAACATCATTCACTGTTTGAAGCATAAAATCCGACACAACGAGCCAAAGTGCATGAATTTGCCACTTTTTCTCTACAGGTTTGCCATACTTATTCTTAATCATTGGGAAATAGGGGAAATATAATTAAATTTGTCCCTCACTATCTGCAAATCAATACACGATCACATCCGTGCTGACTGCTAAAGCAAGTCTCATCGCGCTGTGCCGCGGCGCTCTTGCGGTGCTAATTTTCGCCGGCATGATGATCCCGGGCGCGATACCCGCATCCGCGAGCATCGCCCGCTATGACGTGTCCTATTTGTGGCATGGCGGCCTGAATAATGTCTTCAAATACCGGCAACAGGTGGCCAGCGTACTCGGTCCCGCGGTGGCGAAAAACCTCAGGATTGCAATGAAACCCGGGCTCTACGGATTGATATATCACCGCAAAGGAGACAGCGTTGGGGCGGTTAGGGTGGCGCGGGCCCACACCCGGCTGCTGCGCGCCCGTGGCCTGGAATCCGCTTCCCCCATTCGCTCGCGGAACTGGACATTTGTGGGGACGCCCGATGGCAATTCTGGGCACCTACAAGTCGCCAGCTACGCAAAACAAGCCGTCAGGATTCCCAAACCGCTGCCCAAACCCCTGCCCAAAATGTTGTCCAAATCAGCCACGTCTCAGGAAATACGGGACCTGGAGCTGGCGGTAGAAAAATACATCAAGCGGATGCGATCGAAAGGAATGATTGCACGGGACGAGCGAACCGCCTGGTCTGTTTATGATTTTACGTCGGGAGCAAAACTGGTCGGCATCAACGAAGACATCCAGTTCCAGGCGGCGAGCCTGGTCAAACCGTTCTTCGCACTGGCGTTTTTTCACAGGGTAAAGGTTGACGGCATCAGCTACGGCCCGAAGAGCCGGCGCCATATGCGTCGGATGATTCAGTATTCGAACAATGCATCCACCAACTGGATCATGCGCAGAGTTGGCGGACCCGCCGCGATCCAGAGCATACTCAAGAAGAATTACTCCGGCATATTCAAGGATACCCGGATCGTGGAATACATCCCCGCGGGTGGACGAACCTACGGAAACAAGGCTTCCGTCCACGATTACTCCCGTTTTTTATACGCACTCTGGCAGGGCGGAATCCCGGGCGCTTCGGAAATAAAACGTCTGATGGCATTGCCGGGACCCGATCGGCTCTACACAGGAGCCTCGGCCATACCCAAAGGTACGCAGGTTTATAATAAAACCGGGAGCACCGCTCACGTTTGCGGGGATATGGGGATCCTGGTGGTGCGGGGTAAAAACGGCAGGCGCTACCCCTATATCCTGGTAGGCGTCATCGAGAAGCAGAAGCGCGCGCGTAACTATGGGTCATGGATCAATTCACGAGGCAACGTGATTCGCAGGATATCAAACTTGGTTTATCAGGGAATTAGCCAGCATCACGGCATTCGATCTTAGCCAGCGTTTCTAACCCGCATTTCTCACCAGGATCCCGACCCCGGTTTATACACGCAGCGCTGCCGACGCTGGACGTCAGCAGTCGCCGATGCGCTTCGCTGTCCAGTTCATGTTCATTTCCATCTGCATACCGCCGGCATTGACCGACATGTCCATGTTGCCCGTACCGGTCTCACCATCGGTTTGGAACTGACCGTCGATCGTTGCCTGACCGCCCTCCATGTCACATTCCATGAGGAACTGCAGCGTATCGCCTTGCAGACTGTCTTCGATGAGATTGCATCCTTGGGCGCCTTGCATCATGCTGGCCGGGTCGAACTGGCTCTCCTGCACGCACTCGGTGCGGGTCTCGGTAATCGGCTCTCCCGTCATGGGGTTGGTGCGCGTCATCACGGTTTCCCAGAGGCCGGGGTTGAACTCGATTACTGCCGCTCCGGCAGAAATCGCGGGTAAACAAATCAGGGCGGCGGCGACAAGGCGTTTCGGATTCATTTCGTTTCCTGTTGAGTGATAGAACATGGAATATCTGGATGTGCAATGTTTTCTGGAAAGGCAGGGTTGAAATCATATCACGATAGCAAACGATAAATCCGAAACCACAAATGATCATGCCGCTGCGCAAGGATAATAGGCACGGCTCACAGCCCGGATATTGGCTATCGAGACGCTTTTAAGTAAGGTGCAGTTTGCAATCTCGAAAACTGGAGCTACAAATGAATACCCTAGACACTTCGAGACCCATCGAGACATCACCTCAAACAGTCCTGACGGAATGGTGTGACATCAACGGGCACATGAATGTGGCTTACTATTCGCTCGCGTTCGAAAACGCAAATTTCGAGGCACAGGAAATGATGGGCCTCGGCGAAACCTATCTGAACGAAGAAAATTGCAGCCTGTTCTCTCTCAAAAACGTTTTCACCTATCAACAGGAGGTCGGTGCGGGAGACCCGCTGAGGATCACATATCGTGTCATGGATTACAGCCCGAAGCTGCTGCACGTCCTGCTGGAAATGTACCATGCCGAGGAAGGCGTTTTGTCTTGTTTCACGGAACAACTCGTCGCCCACGTGGATATGAAAAAACGGCGAACGTCTCCGATGCCAGGCAAAGCAATTGCAATGCTCGAAGAAATGAAGCAATCCCAAGCCGATCTACCGCTGCCGAAGGGCATCGGGGAGCCTATTGCCATCGTAAAAAAGTAAATACAGGCAGGTCCTGTCTGCACGGTGCAGGACTCGACCGCGGTATGGTCAGGGCCGCTGCAGCAAATGCAATATGATGGCCTTCTGGGCCTCGAGGCGGTTTTCCGCCTGGTCGTAAATGATCGATTGCTCTGACTCCACCATGTCTTCGGCAATCTCGAACCCGGGGTGAATTGGCATATCGTGCATAATTCTGGCCCGGCTGTTGCTCATCAATTCAGCATTGATCTGGTAGGGCATCATTATCCGGCAGCGCTGTTCTTTCTCGTTTGCATACTTTGGATCATTGAAGAATTCCATGTCGAGCCAGGTGTCCGTGTAAACATAGTCGGCGTCTGAAACCGCTGTTTCAATATCCAGGGTTTCCGTCAACTGCCCCATGCCCAGGAGTCTGCGGCGTGATTCGTGATCGATCGCATCATCGTTCCTTATGGGGCACACGAGAGTCAGGTGCACTCCGAGGGCCGCGGAAATGGATGTTAGGGAGTTGACTACGTTGTTGTAAACACCGATGTAGGTGAGCTTGGATCCGGCAACTTTGCCATCCCGGTCTTCAGCGATGGTCAACATGTCAGCCAGTGCCTGGCATGGGTGATAAAGGTTGCAGCAGCCATTGATAAGTGGGACCGAGGACGCCTTTTCCATCTCGGTCAGATCGGCGTTGCTTTTGAGCCTCGCCATCAAAATCGCAGCATTCCGGCACAAGTATCGGGTCTCGAATCTGACTTTACTCAGAGTGAAATTCGTGGCCTGCCAGTCGAGGTTGATCGCGTGTCCTCCGAGCTCGGTCATACCCGCTTCGAATGATACGCGGGTACGGGTCGATGTCTTCTGGAACAACATGACCAGCGTGTTCCCCAGCATACGATCCTGATACTCGCGACGATTGTGTTTGACCGTGCGCGATAATTCGAGAACAAGTCGAATATCGTCGTCCCGCCAGAATTTCCAGTCGATTAGATGTTTAGGTGGTTCGGACATGGCCGGATTTTAACATGAAGCGTGATCATCAAAGTTTGCGCGGAGTTATCCGACGGTGCAGCGGGGCCCGCCCGGCCAGCTCGATGCAATTTGCCGGTTAAATGGCAGGTAGCCCGAAATCCCGAGGAGAGAATTCCAGCAGGCTTTCGAGTATCATCTCCGCGCCCTCGTAGCGCGAAAGGTCCATATTCGGGTCCGGCACTACCACTGTTCGCATGCCCGCGGCCAATGCGGCAGCGAGGCCTGAAGGCGCGTCCTCGAATACCAGTGTGGTTGATGGAGTCGCATCGATAAGCTTCGCGGCATGTAGAAAGATGTCAGGTGCCGGTTTGCCACGTTCGATTTCCGGGTCGTCACCGGTCACAACGGCATCGAACATAGAGAACCACGGATGGTTGCGGGTCTTGATCTCAAACAGCTCCCGGCTCGAACTGGATGCCACGGCAATGGGAACATCGTGTCTATCGAGGTGCGTGACCAGTCTTTGCGCGCCCGGCAGTTCCAGGCAGGATGGAAACTCCCGCTTCATCAGCTCATCCCGTTCGCGCAGATAGTCTTCCGGGCTGATGGGCAGTTCCAGTGCATCGACCAGGTAACGTGACGACTCTTCGGCGCGGCGACCGATCATGTTGGACTTGATAGACCAGTCGAACGTCTTGCCGTAACGGCCCACAATTTGTTGTGTGACCCGGGTGTAAATGATTTCCGTGTCGAGCAGCACGCCATCCATGTCGAATAGGGCATGCGTCACGGGTGCGTGCTTTCTCATAGCCGGATACTTTGTCTGGTGGAGTCGATGATCACTATATATAGTCCTCTTTGCCCCTTACATGGGGCCATAGATTGTGGTTTTGTTGAAAAAATACAACCGAATTGTTGAACAAAACGCCAAAGTGGGATCATAGTGGGGAATACTCAGCCTCCGCCAAGTTGCTCAACCCGCTCACCTCATTTCTGCTCATAGACGTCTAACCGTCTGTCAGATAAGGCAGAATTTCTTTTTGACACAAACTTGACACCGTGCATATGTGCTATCTATAGTGTCAAAATGTGGGATAAAGTGGGAGGAAATGGGAGACGCATGACACCATCGGGCAGCACATGTTTCGCGGTGTAAACAGTCTTAATCTGGATGCAAAAGGCCGCCTCGCGATACCTACGCGCTATCGCGACGGACTGTTGCGTCAAAGCGACGGCAAGATGGTCGTGACCATCAACAACGCTGAGCGCTGCCTCTGGCTCTACCCTCTTGCCGATTGGGAAGAAATCGAGCGCAAACTGGTAAACCTCCCAAGCCTCGACCCTGCTGCACAGCGATTGAAGCGTATCCTCATTGGACACGCCAACGACTGTGATCTTGACGCGGCTGGCCGTGTACTGTTGCCGGCACCGTTGCGTGAGTTTGCAAATCTCGATAAACGAGTGGTCATGATCGGGCAAGGCAATAAGTTCGAGATCTGGAATGAACAACTATGGAACGATCGTCGTGAACAGTGGCTTGCCGACGACAGTGATCTCGGTCCGCTTCCAGTCGAAATGGAGTCGTTGTCGTTGTGACGAATCGAAGCAACGTTAACACTATCGAGACCTCGCATATCCCGGTGCTGCTGGAGGAAGCCGTTCTGGGGCTCAACATAAAGAACGATGGCTTGTATGTGGATGTAACCTTCGGCAGCGGTGGTCATAGCCAGGCAATACTCGAAAAATTGGGTGGCGAAGGATGTCTGGTTGCGATGGACCGCGATCACCGTGCGATCATACACGCCAGAGAGAGATTCGGACAAGATCCGCGCTGTCGAATTGCACACGGCTCGATGAGGGATGTCGACAAAAACCTCGAATCGATAGTGCCGGGCCGGAAGGCCAACGGCGTCATCGCAGATCTGGGCGTATCATCCGTGCAACTGGATGCACCCGGACGCGGTTTCAGCTTCATGGCCGACGGGCCGCTGGACATGCGCATGGATACGAGTGCGGAACTCGATGCCTCCTCCTGGTTGAATCGTGCGGAAGAATCCGAACTGGTGCAGGTCCTGCGCGAATATGGTGAGGAGCGCTACGCCAGGCGTATTGCCCGCGCTATCGTTGAATACAGGAAAACACGGCCGTTGCAGCGTACCGGGCAACTCGTCGACATCGTTGTTGACGCCGTTCCCACGCGCGAAAAAAACAAACATCCGGCGACGCGTACTTTTCAGGCGGTGCGTATGTACATCAATTCCGAATTGGAGCAGCTGAGTACATTTCTGCCCAGAGCGGTCCGTGTGCTTGCCGAAGGCGGGCGGCTGGCAATCATCAGTTTTCATTCGCTCGAGGATCGGTTGGTCAAACGGTTCATGCGTGAGCAAGCGCGGGGTGACAACTATCCGCCAAATATCCCGGTTACCGTCCGGCAGCTTAGGCCTTTGCTCAAAATCATTGGCAAGCCCCGCCGGCCTGGCAGGTCCGAGATCGAGGCCAACCCTCGTGCGCGAAGCGCCGTACTCAGGGTGGCTGAACGGACGGAGTATCACTATGCGTAGTCTCGTTGGTGTGCTCATCGTCACGGTCACCGCTTCCGCGATAGCCGTGGTCTATATGAGACACCAGCACAGGTTGAGCTATGTCGCTCTCCAACGTGCACAGCAGGTGCGAGACGAACTCAATATAGAGTGGGGGCAATTGCTGCTTGAGCAAAGCACATGGGCGATGCACCATCGGGTGGAGGCCGAGGCGATCAGAAAGCTGGGTATGGTTACACCCAAACCGGATCAGATCGTTGTGATAGGGAAAAGACGATGACCGGCAGAAAAAGGTCCGACGCAAAACCTGCCTGCCGATTATTTATACGCCAGTACTTCATGCTGGCTTTGTTGTTTCTGGGTTTCGCCGCGTTGATCACCCGCGCGGCTTATCTGCAGGTGGTGATGAAGGACTACCTGCAGGCGCAGGGTGATGCCCGTTATGAACGCATCATCGAGACCAAGGCCAACAGGGGAATGATTATCGATCGACATGGCGAGGTGCTGGCGGTCAGCACACCTGTAGATTCCGTCTGGGCTCATCCCCCGACTCTGCTCCACGAGGGCCATTCCTGGGCGAGGCTAGCGGAAGTGTTGAATACTTCCCAATCCTCCCTGAAAACACTGCTCGAATCGCATCAGGATCGGGAGTTCGTCTACCTGAAGCGACACTTGTCACCTCCGATTACCAACGAACTCTTGGCCCTCGATATTCCTGGCATTGGGCTTCGCCGGGAGTACCGCCGGTACTATCCCGCAGGCCCGGTTTTCGGACAGATTCTTGGATTTACCGATATCGATGACGTTGGACAGGAAGGTCTCGAGCGAGTCTACAACAGGCAGCTGTCGGGTGCAGCGGGGAGAGCCCGGGTACTGAGGGACCGTGTCGGCCACGTCGTCGAATCGACGGAGCAGATCAATCCGGCCGTAGATGGCCAGGATCTGGTGATCACAATCGACTCGCGTATTCAATACCACGCCTATCGCCACCTCAGCGCCGCCGTGAAAGAGCACCGTGCTTTGGGGGGGTCGGTCGTGGTGCTGGATGCGATTAACGGCGATGTGCTGGCCATGGTCAACCAGCCGAAATTCAATCCCAACAACCGGCTGGACCGCAAACCGGAGCAATTCAGGAACAGGGCGATTACAGATGTGTTCGAACCGGGTTCGACAATCAAGCCGTTCACAGTTGCCATGGCGCTGCAGTCAAAGCTGCTGAGGCCGAATACCCCCATCGAGACCGCTCCCGGCGTTATGCGGATCGGCAGGAATCGCGTCCGGGATCACCACGACTACGGCTTACTCTCGGTAGCCAGTGTGATCATGAAATCGAGCAACGTGGGCGCCGCGAAAATTGCGATGATGACCAAACCGGATGTGTTGATCGATGTATTGAAAGAGGTGGGTTTCGGTTCAGCAACCAGCATTGGCTTCCCAGGCGAAGTGGCTGGGACGGTGCCGTCACGAACGCTCAAGCCTTTCGAACACGCCACCCTTTCCTTCGGCTACGGTCTGTCGACTACCGCGTTGCAACTCGCCCGCGCGTATACCGCACTTGCCAATGACGGGCGATTGTTGTCGCCGCGTCTTATCAAAAACCACGTGCCGGTGGCCGCGCGTGAAGCATTCAGACCGCGCGTCGTCAAGCATTTGAGCGGCATGCTGGAAATGGCGGTGAGCAAAGAGGGAACGGGGTTTGCGGCGCAGGTTCCGCGTTATCGAATTGCCGGCAAGACCGGGACCATCCACAAAATCATCGACGGAAAATATGCCAAGGACAGATACCGCTCAGTTTTCGTGGGCTACGGACCCGCGACCCATCCACGTCTCGTTATGGTTGTGGTGATTGACGATCCTCGCGGTGAACACTATTACGGCGGCAAGGTTGCGGCCCCTGTATTTTCAAAAGTGATGTCCGGTGCACTGCGGTTATTGAACGCGCCTCCCGACCGGGATCTCAGCAGGCTGGAAGCAGGCAAGGCATGACACCTTCGAAAGGCCTTGGTCAGGTAGTCGGTGATCTGCTATCCGATGCGGACGTGGCCGGCATTGAAATCATCGGTCTCAGCGTAGACAGTCGATCGGTCGCAGAGGGATATCTGTTTTTTGCATATCCCGGCGCTACCGCCGATGGCAGAAACTATATCAGCGAGGCGCTGGCGCGCGGTGCATCGGCGGTTCTGACGGAATCCGAAGGAAAAGAAATACGCTATTTGGCACACGTCCCGCTGATACCCGTCAACAGACTGCGTGAGAAGGTCGGCGTTGTTGCCGAACGGTTTTATGACAATCCCTGCCGTGATCTTTTCGTCGTGGGTGTGACCGGAACCAACGGAAAGACGAGTTGCGCGCACCTACTGGCTCAATCACTGCAAACCGAAGGAATTCGTGCTGCTTTCATTGGTACCCTGGGTTGGGGTTTCATAGGCGATCTGAAAAACAGCGCTTTGACCACACCTGACCCGGTCACGCTGCACCGCATGCTCCGCGACCTTCGAGAACTCGGTGTGACTCATGTCTGCATGGAGGTGTCATCGCACGCGTTGGCCCAGGGCCGGGTTTCCGGTATGTCTTTTGATGCCGCGTTGTTTACTAACCTGACTCACGACCATCTTGACTATCATGATGGTCTTGAAGATTACGCCGCAGCAAAGGAGATACTCTTCCGGTTCCCGTCTCTGCGTTTTGCCGTAATCAACGGCGACGATGACTTCGGACGGGACCTGGCCGCCCGCGTTTCCGTTCCCGTCTGGGTGTACGGATTTTCCAAGGGAGATGTCACCTTAGACCGCGTGTCTATAGACGTTTCCGGATTGAGCCTGGTAATAAAATACACGGAAATTTACATCAAGGCTCATGCCCCGCTGGTAGGCAGGATCAACGTGCGCAACGTTCTTGCAGTGGCGGCCGTACTTCTGGCAAACGGTGCCGCGGGTGCGTCGGTGGCAGCAGCCATCGATCAGCTGGCTCCGGTTCCCGGACGCATGGAGCTGTTCCCCAAGACATCAGGCATCGGACCATCCGTGGTAGTCGACTATGCCCACACCCCCGATGCCCTGGAGCGGGCACTTTCATCCGTGCGAGAGCACTGCAAGGGAAGGATATGGTGTGTGTTTGGCTGCGGTGGGGATCGTGACCGTGTAAAACGGCCGCTGATGGGCGCCATTGCCGAGCGCCTGTCCGACGAGGTGATCGTTACCGACGATAACCCGCGGCACGAGTCGCCTGGCGCCATTACGGACGAGATCATTCAGGGGATGAGTGAGGTCCCCATGGTCATCAATGATCGAGTCGAGGCTATCCGGCGCGCCATCGAGGGCGCCGCTGATGGCGACTGGATATTGATTGCGGGCAAGGGGCATGAAGACACCCAGCAGGTGGGTGACGAGTTCCTGCCTATGAACGATCGATCAATAGTGAGCAACTTCCTTGGAGTAGCTGCGTGATGGATCTTCGAGAAATGGCGCAGGCGCTCGATGGTCAGGTCCTGGGGCCGGAAACGGTGTTTAACGGGGTGAGCACGGATACCCGCATGATCCGAGGCGGTGATTTGTTCGTTGCCATTGAAGGCCCGAACTTCGACGGCCATGCGTTTCTCGAAGAAGCCCGTGAGAAGCGGGCCGCAGCCGCACTCGTGCATCAGACGGTGTCGTCAGAACTGCCTTGGGTCAAGGTTGATGATACACGCCTGGGACTGGGTAGATTGGCTGGCTACTGGCGCGGTAAGTTTGCTTGCCCCATCGTGGCGGTTACCGGGAGCAATGGCAAGACCACGGTCAAGCAGATGATCGGGACAATTCTCGAACTCAAGGGTCCGGTGCTGGTGAGTAACGGGAACCTCAATAACGATATTGGTCTTCCCCTGGTATTGTGCCGGTTGAGAGAGGAGCACGGCGTCGCGGTTCTTGAAATGGGGATGAACCACGCCGGCGAAATCGATTATCTCACCCGGATCGCTCGGCCGAAGGTGGCGGTGATTACCAATGCAGCTCCCGCACATCTCGAGGGGCTGGGCAGTGTCGAAGCGGTCGCCGAGGCGAAGGCTGAAATCTTCAACGGTTTGCAGGCGGATGGTGTTGCGGTTATCAATGCCGACGATGCTTTTGCCGACTCATGGCGACGCCGCGCGCGCGATTACCACTGCATCACCTTTGGCATAGAGCAGCCGGCAGAAATCACCATAGATCACCTCGACATCTCGGATACTGCCGCCAGTTTCATTCTATATACGCCGCTGGGCAGTCGTGAGATTAGCCTTTCGTTGCCAGGCCGGCACAATGTATTGAACTCCCTCGCCGCCACCGCTGCCGCCATCGCTGTCGGCGCGAATCTGGACCAGATCAAGCGGGGGCTTGAATCAATCGATCCGGTGTCCGGGCGGCTGCAGACGCGCCAGGGTCGTAGGGGTTCGACGGTCATCGATGATACCTACAATGCGAATCCCAGATCCGTAGCAGCAGCGCTCGATGTCCTGGCGGCCTCATCGGGTACGAAAATTCTCGTCATCGGCGACATGAAGGAACTTGGCAGCGGTACGGAAGAGTTGCACGCCGAGGTGGGTGAACAGGCAAGACTGGCAGGCGTCGACCAGCTGTTTACCCACGGAACATTGAGCCGGCATGCTGCAGAGGCGTTTGGAGAAGGTGCATGTCATTTCGACGACAAGAGCGGTTTGATAGATACGCTGATCGCGGATCTCGATGCCCACATGACCGTGCTGGTCAAGGGCTCGCGCGGTATGCGCATGGAAGAGATCGTTAACGCAATAACCGAGCAAGGTGTGAGGCATTGATGCTCCTCTACCTGTTTGACATCCTGTCACGTGAATACAGTGTGTTCAATGTGTTCCGATATCTGACGTTTCGGGGGATCTGCGGCGTATTGACCTCGCTATCGATCTGTTTCGTTCTCGGCCCCTCGATGATACGCAAGCTGAGCCACTATCAGATCGGCCAAACCGTGAGGCAGGACGGCCCGCCGACCCATTTCGAGAAAGTGGGTACACCCACCATGGGCGGCTCGCTCATTCTGATTTCGGTGTTGTTGTCGACTTTGCTGTGGGCAGACCTGACAAACCGTTTCGTCTGGGTGGTGTTGTTCACCTGTCTTTCATTCGGGGTCATCGGCTGGGTTGACGACTATAGAAAGCTGGTCGACAAAAACCCGCGCGGCATCGGCGCCCGAAACAAATTTCTGTGGCAAAGCATCTGCGGTCTGGGTGCGGCGCTGTTTCTATATCTGAGCGCGCAGTCGGATATCGAGCTATCTCTTATCGTTCCGATATTCAAGGAGGTCGCCGTTTATCTGGGTCCGTTCTATATAGTCCTTGCCTATCTGGTTATCGTTGGGTCCAGCAATGCCGTCAATCTGACGGACGGGCTTGACGGGCTGGCGATCCTGCCCACGGTGCTGGTTGCTGGTGGACTGGGTATCTTTGCCTACGCTACCGGCCACAGCGTGTTCGCACCGTATCTGGCCATACCTTACATTCCCGGTACCGGCGAGGTGCTCGTTTTCTGTGCGGCCCTGGTCGGTGCGGGTCTGGGCTTTTTATGGTTCAACACCTACCCCGCGCAGGTTTTCATGGGCGACATCGGCGCACTGGCGCTGGGTGCATCGCTGGGTGTGGTCGCCGTCGTGGTGCGCCAGGAAATCGCGTTCCTGATCATGGGCGGTATTTTCGTGATTGAAACGGCATCGGTCATCCTGCAGGTGGCGTCCTACAAGCTGGTAGGAAAACGCCTCTTCAGGATGGCGCCTCTGCATCATCACTTTGAACTCAAGGGTTGGCCGGAGCCGCGAGTCAGTGTGCGATTCTGGATCCTGAGTCTGATTCTGGTATTGATTGGCCTGGCAACTTTGAAAATTAGATAGTCGTGAATTTGCATTCTTCAATGGACGATAACCCGCGGCTGAACAAGCGCAAAGCGCTGGTCGTTGGACTCGGGCGCACCGGGCTCTCCTGTGTGCGTTTTCTGTACAACAAGGGAGTGGAGGTTACGGTAACCGATTCGCGCGATTTGCCGCCAATGTACAGAGTTTTGTGTGAACAGCTGCCGGACGTGAAAATTCATACCGGCGGATTCGACGACAGGATATTCCTTTCCGCAGATTTCATCGTGGTGAGCCCTGGCGTGGCTCTACACGAACCTGCGATAAAGCGCGCCCGGGAGCAGGGCATCGAAGTGATCGGTGACATCGAGCTTTTTCTCAGGGAAATCGATGCCCCGATACTGGCCATTACCGGATCGAACGGTAAGAGCACGGTCACGGCGCTTGTGGGTGATATGTGCCGGCAGCAGGGATTGAATGCCGTGGTCGCCGGCAATATCGGGGTTCCGGTGCTGGACGTGCTGAGGGGCCAGGAAGTGCATCCCGACTGCTTTGTTCTGGAGTTGTCCAGTTTTCAACTTGAGACCGTAACCAGCCTGAGATCCCGGGCGGCGGCGATCCTCAATTTGAGTGAAGACCACATGGATCGCTACTCAGGCTTCGACGAATATATCGAGGTCAAGAGCAAAATTTTTTCCGGCGACGGGATTGCCATTGTGAATCGCAGCGACGAACACGTGATGCGGGCGCTCCCGGCCGGCAAACCATTCATATCCTTCGGCGGCAATGTGCCTACCACGGCCCAAGATTTCGGGTTGCTGGACTACGATGGTGAAACGTGGCTGGTCCGGGGAGAGCAAAAGCTGCTGAAAGCTGAAGATATTACCCTGGCGGGAAGACACAACCTGCTCAATGTCCTTGCCGCGATGGCTTTGGCGGAGCATGTCGGCGTCGAAGAGAGTGTCTGCATTACGGCGGCAAGGCAATTCCAGGGACTGCCGCACCGGATGGAACTGGTGGCGAAACAGCATGGCGTGTCCTGGATCAATGATTCAAAGGCCACGAATGTCGGTGCCGCGGTTGCCGCGTTGGAAGGGCTTTCCAGTTCGGTCATCCTGATTGTCGGCGGTGACAGTAAAGGCGCCGATTTCACCGCGTTGAAAACCCCGATTGCCCGGCACGCCCGCGCCGTGATTCTAATCGGCCGGGACGCCGACAGGATCGCACACGTTGTTCCCGATGGGATTCCCATGTGCGGGGCGAAAGACATGGGGGAAGCAGTAAATCGCGCCAGATCGCTGGCCATGAACGGCGACTACGTTCTGCTTTCACCCGCGTGTGCCAGCTTCGATATGTATTCCAGCTTCGAACAGCGCGGCGATGAATTCAAGTCCCTGGTGCATGAGCTGGTATGAATACGATCGCTGAAAGTGCGCCAGCACAAGCCCTAAATGATGACGTCCTGCCCGACAATCTGGGAGCCGACGTCTGGCTCATCGGCGTCGTGCTGGCGTTGATGACGTTCGGGCTAGTGATGGTGTATTCGGCGACCGTTGCCAGCGGAGATAAAACACTGGCGTTTAATTTCATTCCCCTGACCAATCATCTCGTTCATATCCTCATGGGTATACTTCTGATGGTTGCGCTACGCTATTCTCCCATGCGCTGGTGGGAACACGCCGGCAAACCACTGCTGCTGGTCGCGCTGCTGAGTCTGGCCATCGTGTTACTACCCGGCATTGGTGCAAACGTAAACGGGAGCACTCGCTGGATCGCTTTCGGGGGTCTGAGACTGCAGCCCGCTGAACTGACCAAGGTTTTGATGGTGGTCTATGTCGCGGGTTATCTGGTCCGTAAACGGAAAGAACTTGGTCGATTCAGCCAGGGCATCATGATGGTGGGCCTGGTGCTGGCGGCACTCTCAACATTGCTTTTGCTGCAGCCTGATTTTGGCAGTGTCGTCGTGATCGCGGTTGTGGTGATGTCCATGCTGTTCCTTGGCGGTGTCCGTTTCTGGCATTTTCTGCTCTGTGTTATTACCGCCTGCGCGCTGTTTGCCGCCCTGGTATGGATCGAACCCTATCGCATGCAACGCGTTATGAGCTTCACGAATCCGTGGTCCGATCCATTCGATAGCGGATTCCAGCTGGTACAGGCGCTCATTGCGTTTGGCCGCGGTGAATGGCTGGGTGTCGGCCTCGGTGCCAGCATCCAGAAACTATATTACCTGCCGCATGCCAGTAACGATTTCCTGCTCGCGGTGGTGGCCGAGGAACTGGGTCTCGTTGGCGTAGGTTCGGTGGTGGTCCTGTTCGCGATTCTGCTGTGGCGCACATTCGTTATCGCGCGCCGCGCGGAAAAACTTGGCATGTTCTATGCCGCGCGGCTGGCAGAGGGGCTGGGCCTGTTACTCGTCGTGCAGGCCATGATCAACATGGGCGTGAACATGGGATTGTTGCCTACGAAGGGACTCACGCTTCCGCTGATGAGCTATGGCGGCAGCAGCATGCTGGCGACCAGCTTCGCCCTGGGTTTGCTGTTCGCAGTCGATCGTTCCACTCAACTTCAACAGGGGGCGAGGCGATGAGTACTTTGCTGGTCATGGCGGGTGGTACCGGCGGTCACGTATTTCCGGCCCTGGCGGTGGCAAAAAATCTACGGGACCGTGGAGTCGAGGTGGTGTGGCTGGGTACGCGTTCTGGCCTCGAGGCGAGAACCATTCCCGCCGCCGGTTTCGATATTGAATGGATAAACATTCGCGGCGCGCGTGGTAAAGGTCTACTGGGTTGGGTGCGCACTCCATTCCTGGTTCTGGCCGCGATGGTCCAGACCATGGGCGTGGTCCGCCGCCGGCGTCCGGGAGCGATGCTGGGCATGGGCGGTTTCGTAGCCGGGCCCGGCGGAGTGGTGTCATGGCTGCTGCGCAGACCGTTGCTGATCCACGAGGCCAACGCGCTTGCAGGCCTGACCAATCAACTGCTGGCACGGATCGCAACACGGGTGATGACAGGATTTCCGGATACATTCGGTACATCCGTCAAGGAGGAGCACGTCGGCAATCCGGTACGTGAGGAAATAGCGGCATTGGCCCCACCCAGGGAACGCTTGCGGGGTCGATCCGGCCCGCTGCGTGTCCTGGTGGTGGGCGGCAGCCAGGGAGCGCGCGCCCTGAATCTCGAGTTACCCCGGATCTTCGGGGACCTCTCGCGACGAGGCTGTGATTTGGAAATCAGGCACCAGACCGGTTCAGCTCAGCGGGACGAGGTGGAGAGGCGCTACCACGATCTCGCCTTGAATGCCGGTGTCGAGCCGTTTATAGAATATATGGCGCAGGCTTATGAATGGGCTGACCTGGTCTTGTGTCGCGCCGGTGCAATGACCGTTGCAGAAGTGAGTGCGGCGGGTCTGACGGCCGTGTTCGTGCCATTTCCTCACGCCGCAGGCGACCATCAGACGGCGAACGCAAATTATCTGGCGAAGCGGGGCGCGGCGTATATGGTCCCGGAAAACCGCCTCGGTGAGCGCCTCCCGGATATTTTCTCCGATTGCCACGCCAATCGGGAGAAACTTATCTCGATGGCCGAGAAAGCGCGTGCTCTGGCAAAGCCTGACGCGACCGGCATCGTTGCGGATATCTGCATGGAGAGCTTAAGTGCGTGACCATGTCAGACACATACACTTTATCGGCGTCGGCGGCAGCGGCATGAGCGGCATCGCGGAAGTCCTGGCTAATCTCGGTTACGAAGTGTCGGGTTCGGACCTGAACAGCAGCGCGTCTACCGATCATCTCAGATCCAACGGCGTCGACGTGACGATCGGGCACGACGCCGGACTCGTCCATGACTGCGATGTTGTCGTGGTGTCCTCCGCGATCAACGGCAATAACCCGGAGGTCAAAGCCGCCAGGGATGCGAAGATTCCGGTGATACCCAGGGCGGAAATGCTGGGCGAACTCATGCGCTTTCGCAAGGGCATCGCCGTGGCCGGTACGCATGGCAAGACCACAACTACCAGTCTGGTAGCGAGCGTGCTCGCCGCCGGCGGGCTGGATCCCACGTTTGTGGTCGGAGGTCTGGTTAACAGTGCCGGCCGCAGCGCGGTGCTGGGGAAAGGTGACTACCTGGTGGCGGAAGCCGACGAGAGCGATGCCACATTTCTACACCTGCAGCCCGAGATCGCGGTGGTAACGAACATCGACAGCGATCACTTGGAAACCTATGGGGGTGACTTTGAAAAACTCGCGCAGACTTTCCTGGAGTTCCTGGCGAACCTGCCTTTCTATGGGCTGGCCGTGCTTTGTATCGACGACCCGACGGTGCGAAGCATCATGCCTCGAGTACGAAAACCGATACTAACCTACGGCGGCCATCCTGAAGCGGACTATCGTTTCGACAGTATTGCACAGAGTGGATTGAGCATGCACTTCGACGTGCTCCGCAAGGGCTATAAACAGCCACTTGCTGTCGACCTGTCCCTGCCTGGCGAACACAATGTGCGCAATGCACTCGCCGCGATTGCGATCGGTACCGAGCTCGGCGTGAGTGACGAAAATATCAGAACCGCCCTGAGTGAATTCGCGGGCATTGCGCGCCGATTCGACGTGCGCGGCGAACTGACCCTGAACAAGGGCTCGGCATTGATGGTCGATGACTATGGCCACCATCCACGTGAGCTGTTGGCAACACTCAAGGCGGCACGGGGCGCCTGGCCGGATCGCAGACTGGTCGTGGTATTTCAACCCCACCGCTTTACCAGGACCCGGGATCTGATGGATGATTTCAGCCAGATCCTGTCGGCGCATGATCCGCTGCTGATTACTGAAGTCTACCCTGCGGGTGAGACGCCGATTAGCGGAGCGGACGGAAGGGCGCTGTGCCGGGCAATCCGGGCGCGCGGAAGGACCGATCCCGTATTTGTACCAACGCTCGATCAGCTGGGCGAAAGCCTTTCCGCAATCGTGCAGGACGGTGACGTGGTGCTGACCCTCGGTGCGGGCGATATCGGCCGCGCGGCCCGAGCTTTGGTTACGTCGGGTTTGGAGGCAAAGCCATGATGGCGGCCCGCAGGACAAAATTCACTCCGCGCGGCGAAATACGCTTCGACGAGCCGATGTCGAAGCACACCAGCTGGCGAGTCGGCGGGCCGGCCGACCAGTTCTTCGTGCCGGCGGACAAGCAAGACCTGATCGAATATATTCGCGCACTCGAGCCAGCCACGCCGGTTACCTGGGTCGGGCTTGGCAGCAATCTGCTGGTTCGTGACGCCGGAATACGCGGCGTGGTGATTGCGACGCACAAGTGTCTCAAACAGATCGAAGCTGTCGGTAGCAATCGGATTTATATCGAATCCGGTGTACCGGGCGCCAAGATTGCCCGCTTCGGCGCCTCGAGGAATCTGACCGGAGCCGAGTTCTTTGCGGGTATACCCGGTACCTTTGGAGGTGCGCTGGCGATGAATGCAGGTGCTTTCGGCGCTGAGACCTGGGATGTGGTCTGCAAGGTCGAGACCCTCGATCAGAGCGGCAAGATACAGGAGCGTTCGCCCATGGAGTTTTCGATCGGTTATCGCTCGGTGTCCGTCTCTTCCGGTGAATGGTTTCTGTCTGGCGAAATTCTCCTCAGAGCAGGGGACGGCTCGCGCGGAAGACAAAAGATCAGGGAGTTCCTTGCTAGACGCGCAAGCACGCAGCCCGTTCAGGTCCCGAATGCCGGATCGGTTTTCAGAAATCCGGAGCGCGATCACGCCGCAAGGCTGATCGAAAGCGCCGGCTTGAAGGGAACCCGTCAGGGGGGTGCGACCGTCTCGGAGCTTCACGCAAACTTCATCGTGAATAGCGGCAATGCAACAGCCGCGGATATAGAGGCCCTGATCGACCGGGTACGCCGATCGGTTTGCCATACCCACGGCATCGAACTCGAGCGTGAGGTTCGAATTATCGGAGATGCTCAGCATTGATACCTATTGAAAAACAAACGACATCGCGCAGAGCGCTCGCGGAGAGTGCTCACAGGCGGCGGTCCGCACGAAGCCGTCGTCGACGCCAGGCGCTCATCGGATTGGCCGCCGCCGGAATCACGACGCTTACTGTTGTCGCGGTGGGCATGGACCGGCTGCTGCGACCGGGCGCATTCCCGATCAAGGAGCTGCGGCTGGAGGGTGAATTTGTCAACCTCGACCCCGCCATGGTGCAGCAGATTATCGTCGGTGAAATGGGTGACAACTACTTTTCGCTCGACCTTGCTCACATCGAGCAGGTCGTGGAAGCCCTTCCCTGGGCTCGTGAGGCCAGGGTTCGCCGGTCCTGGCCAAACGGTCTGACCGTAACCATCGCAGAGCAGCACCCGGTAGCGCGCTGGGGCGACGGCGAGTGGCTCAATGAAAACGCGCAGATCGTGCGGCTCGGCGACGACGTGGTCATCGACGGCCTGGTTTCATTGAGCGGTCCGAACACTAGCGCAAGAGAGGTATGGCACCGGTACAACGAATGGGCTCCGATGCTGCGCAAAGTCGGTCTGGACGTGATCTCCATCGACGTCGACGACCGGTTCGCTTGGACGCTGCAGATTAGTCCAACCGGTGCATCCCATGCCACCGACGTGCTGTTGGGAAGCAACGATCATGAACGCCGCGTGAAGCGATTGATAGGCTCCTATTCGAGGCTCGAGGAACAGATGGATACCTTACTTACCATGGATCTCCGCTACCCGAACGGAATGGCGATAACTCAAGGCAATATTGACGAGCCTAATGAAGTGGCTCTTAACGAGGTTGACCAATGAATAAAAAAAGCGATGAGCGGCTGGTCGTTGGACTGGATATCGGTACCTCCAAGGTGTTGACCATTGTGGGTGAGATCAACCCGGTCGGCGAGGTCGAAATAATCGGTGTTGGCCATCATCCTGCACGCGGCATGCGCAAGGGGGTGGTGTCGAACATCGAATCGACGGTCCAATCGATACAGCGGGCGATCGAAGAAGCTGAACTGATGGCGGGCTGCCAAATCTATTCGGTATTTGCGGGTATTGCCGGTGCCCATATCAATAGTTTCAATTCCCACGGCGTGGTGGCAATCAGGGACAAGGAAGTTTGTGAGTCCGACATCGAACGTGTGATCGAAGCGGCCCGTGCTCTCGCCATCCCGAACGATCAGAAAGTGCTGCACATCCTGCCCCAGGAATTCGTCATCGACGGCCAGGAGGGGATCCGTGAACCCATCGGAATGAGCGGCGTCCGCCTTGAAGCCAAGGTTCATATCATCACTGGAGCGGTAAGCGCCGCACAGAACATCGTCAAATGCATACGGCGTTGCGGACTCGAAGTCGACGACATCATCCTGGAGCAGCTCGCATCGAGCGAGGCGGTGCTCGCCGAGGACGAGAAAGACCTTGGTGTGTGTCTGGTGGACATCGGCGGAGGCACCACTGACGTGGCCGTGTTCATCGAGGGCGCAATACGGCACACCACCGTGATCCCCATTGCCGGCGACCAGATTACCAACGACATCGCGGTAGCGCTGCGTACCCCCACCCATGCCGCCGAGGAAATCAAGAAGAAATACGGTTGCGCGCTGATCCAGCTGGCACATAGCGACGAGACCATCGAGACGCCCAGCGTCGGGGATCGGCCACCACGCAAGCTCGCCCGCCAGACATTGGCTGAAGTCGTGGAACCACGGGTTGAGGAGCTTTTCGAATTGGTTCGCAACGAATTGAGACGCAGCGGCTTTGAGGAATTGATGGGTTCGGGCATCGTACTTACCGGCGGAAGTTCGAAGATGAATGGCATGGTCGAACTGGCCGAGGAAGTTTTTCATATGCCGGTAAGGATCGGGATGCCGAGGACGGTGCAGGGCCTTACCGACGCGGTGAGAAATCCAATCTACTCGACGGGGGTGGGTTTGATCCAATTCGGACACCTCAACGGGGCCCCCAAACAGTCCGGACAACCCCATAGGACGATAAAGCCGGACTTCAGGAGCGTTATGTCAAGAATGAAAACCTGGTTTCAGGGAGGATTCTGATGCCAATAACTTTGCTGGATAACACAAAACCTCAATTTCAGGAGGCCAACAACCATGAGTGACGATCTGATTTTCAAACCTGCTGAACAGCGGCAGGTGTTCAAACAAGGCGAACATCAACACGGGACCAAAAACATGTTTGAATTACTCGACAACGTCGCCCAGCAGGCGGTAATCAAAGTCATCGGGGTAGGGGGTGGGGGTGGCAACGCCGTCGATCACATGGTGGCAAGTGAAATCGACGGTGTGGAATTCGTCAATGCGAACACCGACGCTCAGGCGCTCAACGGCTCGGCCGCTCAGACCAAGCTGCAGATGGGCACCAACCTGACCAAGGGGCTCGGTGCGGGCGCGAATCCTGAGGTCGGCCGCCAGGCGGCAATGGAGGATCGTGACCGCATCGCGGAAGTGATCGAAAACGCCGACATGGTGTTCATCACCGCTGGTATGGGTGGGGGCACCGGCACCGGAGCGGCGCCGATCGTTGCCCAGCTCGCCCGGGAGAAAGGGGCGCTCACCGTGGCTGTGATCACAAAACCGTTCCCATTTGAGGGTAACAAGCGCATGGCTATCGCCGACGAGGGCATCGCTGAACTGTCGGAATACGTCGATTCCCTGATTACCATACCCAATGCGCGCGTACTGGAGGTCATGGGCAAACAGGCGACGCTTCTGGAAGCATTCGCCAAGGCCAACGAAGTGCTCCTGAACGCCGTTCAGGGCATTTCCGAGCTCATCACCCGCCCCGGCCTTATAAATGTGGATTTCGCCGATGTGCGCACGGTAATGGCGGAAATGGGCATGGCCATGATGGGTTCGGCATCAGCAAGCGGGGCGGATCGCGCCACCGAAGCCGCGAGGGCCGCAATATCCAGCCCGCTGCTGGAAGATACGGATATCGCCGGCGCCAGAGGTATTTTGATAAACGTTACAGCCGGCTTGGATATGGCCATCGGGGAGTTCGAGGAAGTCGGCACGGCGGTGCGCGAATTTGCTTCCGATGATGCTACCCTGGTTATCGGCACCGTGTTGGACCCGGACATGAAAGGCGACCTTAGAGTCACCATGGTGGCTACGGGAATAGATGGTTCAGCCTCTCCGGTCCGGCCCGTGCAGCCGGTCCAGGAGTATCCCAAGGTGGTAGCCAATCCGCTGCAGCCCAAACGCGCGGCCAACGGTGATATCGACGACTTCTTCGACGAACCTGTGGTTATCCAAAACAGAAGGGAGCGGAATCACGATCTTCCGAGTCTGACCGACGAGCAGGGCATCGACCATCTCGAAATTCCCACTTTTTTACGAAAACAGGCGGATTAATCGCATGAAAGCGAATTTGACGCATTGTCTACACAATCTGCATGGAATCGTGTACGATGCCGGGCCGTAGGGGAGGCTACTCAGGGCAATCCTCTCTGGGGCCACTCATTTACAACGAGTGGAAAGAAAATAAAGACCGAGCACCCATGATTAAACAAAGAACGCTTAAGAACGTTATTCGTGCTACCGGCGTCGGACTACACACAGGTGAAAAAGTATACCTAACGCTGCGACCTGCTGCCCCGAATACGGGTATCGTATTCCGTCGAATCGATTTGGAACCTGCTGTAGATGTTCCCGCAAGCTGTGACAATGTCGGCGATACGCGATTGTCAACCACCCTTGAACGCGGCAATGTTCGAATTTCGACCGTAGAGCACCTGATGTCGGCTTTTGCAGGTCTGGGAGTGGATAACGCTTATGTGGATCTGACGGCACCGGAAGTGCCCATAATGGACGGCAGCGCCGGCCCATTCGTTTTTCTAATTCAATCTGCGGGAATCGAAGAACAGGTTGCTCCCAAACAGTTCATCCGGATCAAGAAAAAGATCAAACTGGAAGACGGCGACAAATGGGCGCGCTTCGACCCCCTGAATGGTTTCAAGGTGTCGTTTGCCATCGATTTCGAGCACCCGATTTTTCACGATTCTTCTCAACAGGCGAGCGTTGATTTTTCGGCAACATCATTCGTTAAAGAGATCAGCCGTGCGCGCACCTTTGGGTTCATGCAGGAACTCGAGGCACTCAGGGAAGCCGGATTGGCTCGTGGCGGCAGTCTCGACAACGCGATCGTCATGGATTCGTACCACATACTTAACGACGACGGTCTGCGATACGAAGATGAATTCGTGAAGCACAAGATCCTGGATGCCATCGGAGATTTGTATCTTCTAGGCCATCCGCTGATAGGCGCGTTCAGCGCATACAAGTCAGGACATGCATTGAACAACCGGTTGCTGCGTAAGCTTCTCATGCAGAAGGACGCGTGGGAACTCGTGACGTTCGATGATGCCAGCGATGCACCGGTTGCATTTATGCAGCCGGCATCCGCGCCCAGCTGAGATAAATTGCCACATGACAAACTTTGCAATAAGAAAGTTTGTAATAGTAAAGTTACCTTGCAGGCAAAAAAAGATTTCAAGCCGACAACGTGCGGCGCATTAATTACTTGTGTTTTTTAAAGACTTTACCAGCCGTTCAAGCGATTCGCGCAGTTCAGGATCTGTAATTGATTGGGCGGATTTTTCGATCGTTTGGCTGATTTCCGGAGATGGATATTTCCGCTCGGAGTAAGCACTGGAGGGTTTTTCCGGGAAAAGCTGTACAGCCAGTGAATGGACTTCAGGCAGCTTTGTCGCACGGATGCAATCGATGATCAGGCCTTGGCGGTGGCGCAACCAGTTTGCCCACACCGGCGAGTGGACCCAAACCGTCAGCCTGCCATCCTTGAAGTAAGCGGGATGAATAAAATTACAGGCCGGTTTCGGCACGATGTTGTTCCATGCGCGGAGAAATGGCTTCAGATCAGCGGCGCTTTGCGCCACCTGATTTAAAGTTTGATTGCGGCCCCTGAACAGGCTCGCAATTTGATCGGGGCGCTCGCTTCGCCGTGACATGAGCATATTTTACAAGTAAGAACGACAGAAAGGGCGGTTTGAAATGAAGATTATTCTCGTACCGGACAGCGCCAGTCGGAGTTCGCGCTGTGTAAAAACCAGAAACATGGTCATCGCTGCGCTCGTTTTTTCCGTTGTTATCCCCGTAGCGAGCGCAATTGGTGCTTACAAACTGGGCGTGTCACAAATCTCTTACCAGCCAGACCGTGAGCAACTTCGCCTCGCTTATGTTCAGAAGACGCTAGAGAGTAGTCAGCTCGATTTGAAGGAAGCCGAACACGCCGTGGAACAGCAGCTGGATTTGCTGGGCAGGCGCCTTGGTCACGCTCAGGCGCGGATGCAGCGGTTAGACGCGCTGGGCAAGAGACTGACCTCGATGGCCAGTCTCGAGACCGATGAATTCAATTTTGATTCTGAACCCGGTATGGGCGGACCCGCCGGTGCCGTGACCGGTGAACAAGACACGACCGAACTCATTACAGCCCTGAATACACTGCAGTACACAATCAGTAGAAAGAAAGACGAACTCGAGATACTTGAGGCATTGTTGATGGATCGTGATCTTCAGAGTAAACAATATCCTAAAGGCAGGCCGGTGCAAGATGGCTGGATTTCTTCAGGATTTGGCTACCGGAACGATCCCTTCAACGGCAAACGCGCATTCCATTCGGGGGTGGATATTGCAGCGAAATCAGGTGTACCGATCAAGGTCGTGGCCGCGGGCGTAGTGACAACCTCCAAAGTCGAGCCGGGATACGGCGTTACCGTGGAGGTCAATCACGGCAAGGGCTACTCGACCCGCTATGCGCACGTGCTCGAGTCCAAAGTTAAGGCTGGCGAACGCGTGGAGAGAGGGGACGTGATCGCGACGGTAGGAAGCACTGGACGCTCCACCGGGGCCCATCTGCACTTCGAGGTGCTCCGTAACGGCGAATCGGTGAATCCCAGAAAATACCTTCGCGCCTCGCTGTAAACCCCACCAGGATCATCGCGGCGGGGGTGCCGCTCCCACGCGTTGCCCCGATTCTACGCAGCGGACGCACCCGAACCCACAATAAGAGCCACCGTACCCTGATTCATCGCCGTTTGTAGGATGTTGAATCCGCCTTCCCCTGCTATCATATAAGATTTTCAACCCTTCCCGCAGCTTCGCCAGAACTTAACAAAATATGCTTGGAAATCCCCTGACAAAGATCTTCGGCAGCCGCAACCAGCGGCTGGTGAAGCAGATGCAAAAGGACGTCAACCAAATCAACGCACTGGAATCGGAATTCAGCGCATTGAGTGATGAGAATTTAGCAGGGAAAACCGGGGAGTTTCGTGAACGGGCAAAAAGCGGAGAGAAGCTCGACGAACTTCTGCCGGAAACGTTCGCGGTGGTTCGTGAAGCCGCCAAACGCACGCTGGACATGCGCCATTTCGACGTGCAGATGATCGGCGGTATGGTGCTGCATCGAGGAAAGATCGCCGAAATGCGCACCGGTGAGGGAAAAACCCTGGTGGCGACGCTGTCGGCCTATCTCAACAGCCTCGACGGTAGTTCCGTTCATATCGTTACGGTCAACGACTACCTGGCTCGGCGCGACTCCGAGTGGATGGGGAAAATCTATAAATTTCTTGGCCTGACCGTGGGTGTCATCGCTTCAGGTCAGGATCCGGTGGCCAAACGCGAGGCCTATTCTTGCGACATCGTATACGGCACCAATAACGAGTTCGGATTCGACTACCTGCGGGACAACATGGCTTTTAGGGGCGAGGACCGCGCCCAGCGCGGACTCAACTACGCCATCGTCGACGAGGTCGATTCGATCCTGATCGACGAAGCCCGAACGCCATTGATCATTTCGGGGCCTGCCGAAGAAAGTACGGATCTGTATCACAAGATCAACGGGATCATTCCCTTTCTCAAAAAACAGGAGGGGGAGGAAGGCCCCGGGGATTACAGCCTGGACGAAAAGGCGAAGCAGGTATTTCTGACGGAAGATGGGCACGAAACCTGTGAACGATTGCTGGAGGAACACGGACTGCTGCCCACGGGATCCAGTCTATACGATGTTGCCAACATCACCCTGCTGCACCACCTCAATGCCGGTCTTCGCGCCCACACGCTTTTCCAGCGAGACGTAGATTACATCGCGCAGAATGACGAAATCATCATCGTCGACGAATTTACGGGACGCATGATGCCGGGCCGGCGCTGGTCTGAAGGTCTGCACCAGGCGATCGAGGCCAAGGAAGGCGTCAAGGTGCAGCAGGAAAACCAGACTCTGGCCTCGATCACGTTTCAAAACTATTTCAGACTGTACGGCAAGCTTGCCGGAATGACGGGAACGGCGGACACCGAGGCGCCCGAGTTCCAGCAGATCTACGGCTTGGAAGTTGTGGTCATACCGACGCACATGGACATGATCCGCGACGACCGGCCAGACCTGGTGTATCGCACGATAGGTGAAAAATTTACCGCCATCGTAGAAGGCGTCAATGATTCGAATCAAAAAGGTCAGCCGGTGCTGATGGGTACCACCTCCATCGAAACATCGGAGATCCTGTCCGGAATGATGCAGAAGGCAGGCCTCAGTCATGAAGTGCTGAACGCCAAACAGCACGAGCGCGAGGCCCAGATCATCGCCCAGGCAGGCCGTCCCGGCGCGATAACGATCGCCACCAACATGGCGGGCCGCGGCACCGACATCGTGCTGGGGGGCAATCTGGAGAGGGAGCTGGAGCAGATCGGGGACGACGAGGCGAAGCGCGGGGCTGCCAGATCGGACTGGCAGGTCCGCCACCAGCAGGTCGTTGAGGCGGGCGGGCTGCACGTCATCGGCACGGAGCGGCACGAGTCGCGGCGCATCGACAATCAGCTGCGGGGCCGTTCGGGCCGTCAGGGTGATCCGGGTTCGTCCCGTTTTTACCTGGCCCTGGAAGACAATTTGATGCGCATTTTCGGTTCTGACCGGGTCTCCAGCCTGATGCAGAAACTGGGTATGGAGGAAGGGGAAGCCATCGAGCACCCCTGGGTCACCAAGGCCATCGAGAACGCGCAGCGTAAGGTAGAGGGACGGAATTTCGACATACGCAAGCAGCTGCTGGAGTACGACGATGTCGCCAACGACCAGCGCACGATCGTCTATCGGGAGCGTAACCGTCTGATGGACGTGGACGACATTTATGAGAACGTTCAGGCCATGCGGGTGGACGTCATCAACGAGATCATAGACCACTCGATCCCACCCCAGAGCCTGGAGGAGCAGTGGGATATCGACGGCCTGGAGAAGGAGTTCGAATCGGAGTTCGGCATGACCATCCCGGTGAAGCAGTGGCTGGACGAGGATTCGAACCTGCACGAGGAAACCCTGCGTGATCGAATTTCGGACACCATTACCGAGGCATATGAATCCAAGGTGAATGACGTGGGTGAAGCGGTCATGCGGCACTTGGAAAAGGCCGTCACGTTGCAGGTGCTCGATTCGCAGTGGAAGGAGCACCTGGCCGCGATGGACCACCTGCGGCAGGGCATCGGTCTCAGGGGATATGCACAGAAAAATCCCAAGCAGGAGTATAAACGCGAGGCTTTCGAGATGTTCCAAGCCTTGTTGCTGCGGGTAAAACATGAAGTCGTCACGTTGTTGTCCAAGCTGCAAGTTCGCACGGAGAGTGAGATCGAACGAATGGAAGCGGAGCGGCGGCAGCGTGCACCGCAGTCGATGAATTTTGTGCACGCGGATATGGACCAGCCTGGAGCCGCCGAGGCTGCCGGCGAGGGCGGCCCTCAGGCGGCACAGCCTCCTCAAAAGCCGCAGGCGCGGCCATTCGTGCGACAGACTCGCAAGATCGGCCGCAATGAACCCTGCCCATGCGGGTCTGGAAAGAAATACAAGCAGTGCCACGGACGCCTCAGCGCCTGACCCTGCGCTGAGCCCGCGCGCGTTAGAATAACGAGCCACCATGCCAATCGGTCTGCCAGCGGTACCTGAACTGATGCCGGTTTCGGGAATCGAGCTCGGCTCGGCCAACGGCAACATCAGCAAAGCCGAAAAGGACGACATTGCGCTGATCCGTTGCGCGCCCGGGACCATTACAAGCGCGGTGTTCACCCGCAATCGATTCTGTGCCGCGCCGGTGACGGTCTCGAGGGCCCATCTGGCGCAGACGCCCCCTCGGGCGCTGATTATCAACAGCGGCAACGCCAACGCGGGTACCGGGAAACAGGGCATACACGCGGCCGAGGAAATTTGCGCAATCGTGGCGAAGGCATTGGATATCCCGAAAAACAGCGTCCTGCCGTTTTCCACCGGGGTAATCGGGGAGCAGCTCCCGGTTTCCGGATTCGAGCAATCGCTGCCCCGCTGCATCGAATCGATGTCAGACGACAATTGGCTGGCCGCGGCGCGCGCCATCATGACCACCGACACCGTTCCCAAGGGGATGTCACGGCGCTTCGAACTCGATGGCACACCGGTCACCCTGACCGGCATCGTCAAGGGTTCGGGCATGATTCGCCCCGACATGGCCACCATGCTGGCTTTCATTGGCACGGACGCCGCAATCGCCCAGCCGGTTCTGGATGATCTCCTACGGCAATCAGTCGATCAGAGCTTCAACTGTGTCACCATAGACGGAGACACCTCGACCAACGACGCCTGCGTGTTGATGGCCACCGACAAAGCCGATATGCCTGCTATAGAAGCCCTGTCTGATCCCCGATTAGGCGCCTTCTCAAAGGTCCTGGATGACGTGCTGGCCGGTCTTGCGCAGAGCATGATCCGGGACGGGGAGGGTGCTACTAAATTCGTTACCATCGAAGTCACCGGCACGGTCAATGACCAGGACGCACGGGAAGTGGCCTTTACCGTTGCACATTCCCCCCTGGTAAAAACCGCTCTCTATGCCAGCGACCCCAACTGGGGACGAATTCTCGCCGCCGTCGGCAGGGCACAGGTGGAAGATTTGAACACAGACCGGGTTGGCCTGACCATCAATGGAACCCGGATACTAGAAAACGGCGAACCGAGTCAGACCTATACTGAAGAGGCCGGACAAAAGGCCATGGATCCTCCGGAGATCCGCATCGAAATCGATCTGGGATCCGGGTCAGGCGCTTTCACCGTTTGGACCAGCGACCTGTCCTACGACTACGTACGCATTAACGCCGAATACAGAAGCTGAGCCCAGTTCCCCGCCTTCTCCCTATGCCGAGGCGGGAGGCTGGGATGAGGGCAAAAAGCCACTAGAATGTATCTCCATGAATCCAACCACCCCCCTCGAAGTCGTCGCGGGTGTAATCTCCAACCCCAATGGCGACGTTCTAATCAATCAAAGAACCCAACCCAGCCAATTCGCCGGTCAATGGGAGTTTCCGGGCGGCAAGATAGATCCCGGTGAGACGCTGCATGACGCGCTTGCGCGCGAATTAAGAGAAGAACTGGATATAGAAGTCTTGGAAAGTAACCCTCTGATATCGATCACCCATGACTATCCGCACGCGAGGGTTCAATTAAATGTGCGCACGGTGAGCAAGTACAGGGGTATTCCCAAGGGGGCCGAAGGGCAGTCAATCCGTTGGCTGCAACCGGATGCGCTGCGCGAGGTGAATTTTCTGGAAGCCAACGGGCCGATAATCAACGCCGTCCTTCTACCTGACTGCTATATCATCACGGACAGTTCACGCTACGGCCAAGTGAACACATTGCGACGCCTCGAACGCCTGCTAACGATTAGAAAATGCATTGTGCAGGTCAGGGAGCAAGCTTCGAACCCGGCCGATTTCGGAAAATTTGCAGAGCACATCATCGATCTATGCCACAGGTACAAGGCCCCGGTACTCGCAAACGCGGACCCTGAAATAGCTCACGAACTCGGTTTCGACGGCGTACAGCTGAGATTCGATAAACTCGACAAGCATCCCGTCCGGCCTGGCCCTGATGCCTTCTGGATCGGTGCATCTTGTCATAATAAAAAAGAATTGGCCGCAGCGGAACGACTCGGCGCAGATTTCGTGATCTTGAAGGCCGTGTCGAACAACGCGCTTCGGGTGGGCGCAAAGACAAGGTACTGGGAGCAGGTTTCGACTCTATGCGATTTCGCAAGAATCCCTGTCTATGTTCTGGCAGGCACGCAATTCGACGATCTGAAACGTGCGCGTGACAACGGAGCCCAGGGGGTTGCAATGATAGGTGGTATTTGGGAAGAGACGTCTTCATTTTCCCATGTTTAGGAGAGAATAAGGTGTCAATCCGTCAAACCCAGTCCCCTATAAATAGGATGTTCGTAAATCTATTTTTTTTCATCCCCAGTTCCATTTTTGCATGCAGACGTGATTAGCCGGTGAAGTTCATTGACTTTGGCTTGCAATTCTGCCGCCGTCCCGTCATTTTCGATCACATAGTCTGCAGCCGATAGTCGTTCACTGCGGCTTGTTTGTGCGTCAAGAATTTTGCGTGCTTCAGCCTCCGACAGTCCACTTCGCACCTTGATCCGCTTGATCCTGTTGTGGTCCGATGCATCGACCACCAACACTTTGTCTACGAGCCTGATGAAGTCGGTCTCGATCAGGAGCGGTACCACTAAAATACAGTATGACGCCTTCAACGCTTTGATGCGGTGCAAAGCTGCCTTGCGAATTCTGGGGTGTAGGATAGCCTCCAGTTTTTCTCTTGCCGCGTCGTTCGAAAACACCAGCTGGCCGAGGCGTTTGCGGTCAAGCGCTCCACCCCGGGTCAGCACCTTTTTGTCAAACGCTTCTACGATTTCATTCAGTGCCGCAGATCCAGGTGTTACCAATTCTCGGGCAATGACATCGGTATCGATAACGGGCACACCCAGTTTAAGGAATAGATTGGAGACTGTGGTCTTACCGGCGCCAATCCCGCCGGTCAGCCCGATCTTCAGCATCAGGATAGCCCCGAAAACTGCAGATAGGCGGACACGATCTCGTTTCCTGCCAGCAGCGCGACCCAGCCTGCCATGCACAGATAGGGCCCAAACGGGATCGGTGTATCACGCGCCTTGTCGCCAAGGGCCAGGATGATGATGCCGCATACGGCGCCTACGGACGCGGACAACAATATAATCAATGGCAACATCTGCCATCCAAGCCAGGCGCCCAGCATGGCCAAAAGCTTGAAATCACCATAACCCATGCCTTCTTTCCCGGTCAGCAGCTTGAAGACCCAATAGACACTCCAAAGAGACAGATAACCCGCGATCGCGCCAAAAACGGCCGACTGAAGGTCGGTCAACACACCGAAGGCGTTGAACAACAAACCTGTCCAGATGCCGACCAGAGTAATGGAGTCGGGCAGTATCTGTTCATCTATATCGATGAAGATCATAGGAACCAGCAGGCCGGTCAGAATGAGACCGGCCAGCGCCTGGTATGTAAAGCCATATGACCAGGCGATGGTGACGAACATGGCGGCTGTCAGCGCCTCGACGAAGGGGTATCGCCAGGAAATACACGCATCGCAATGTCTGCAACGTCCACGCAGTATCAAATAACTCAGGATCGGTATGTTATCCATGGCACCGACCGGCGTTTCGCAGTGCGGACACCGTGACCGGGGTTTTACCAGTGAGAACTCGGGCGGTTGTCGGCAAACCTCGAGTTCGAGCAGTTCTTTGCACTGTTGGGTCCAGCCAGCCTTCATCATTCTGGGAAGGCGGTAGATGATCACATTGAAAAAACTGCCAAACATCAGGCCAAGAAACCCGGCACAGCAATAATAAAACAGGGGGTTACCGCTAAGAATTTCGACTATCGCCACAACCGGTTATGCTTGAAATGGGTACAAGTTTGGTGTGGGGATGCCCAAAACTCGAATCTGGCAGGAATGGGTAAAATATGAATGAATAAAAGCCGATGGATGGTCATCAGTTCCGCTGCTTGGCTGCCGGATACCGTGGGTCGGTAGCCCGGAACAAGGGGTGGCGGGCACAGCGATTGTATTGATCGGATCGTTTAGAACACGGCGGCCAATTTAAAGATCGGCAGATACATCGCGATGACAATGGTGCCGACAATGACGCCCAGCATCACGATCATTACCGGTTCGATCAGGCTGGCCAGCGCCGCGACCGCGTCGTCGACCTCGCGCTCGAAAAACTCGGCGACCTTCATCAGCATCAGTTCGAGTTCTCCGGCTTCTTCGCCGCTTCCTACCATCTGCAGTACCATGGCTGGAAACAGCTTGCTGTCTGCCATGGAGACTTCGAGAGAGCGCCCCGTACTCACCTCGCTTCTAACTTCCATCACACCGTTGTGATAGACACGGTTTCCGGTCGCGAGGGCGACAGTTTCCAAGGCATCGACCAGAGGCACCCCGGCGCCGAACATGGTTGAAAGCGTGCGGGAAAAGCGGGCGATAATCGCCTTCTTGATCACGACGCCAAATATCGGCAGCTTGAGTACCACGCGGTCAAAGAAGAACTGCGCCTTCTCGGACCGTCTATAGAAGAAAACACTGCCGACGATCGAACCTATCAGGATCAGAAAGAAAAACCACCAATTGGCCTGAAACCAGTGAGAAAGGTCTACGATCCATCGAGTCAGTGTCGGCAGGTCCGAACCGAAATTCTGAAACAGGTTTTCGAACGCCGGGATAACGAATAGGAGCAGGATCGCGACCACCACAACGGCAACGGTAAGCACCGCCGAAGGATACAACAATGCGGCGCGAATCTTGCTCTTTATCGCCTCCATCTTTTCCTTGTAGATGGCGATCTTGTCCAGCAGGATGTCCAGCGTTCCCGACTGCTCACCGGCGGAGACAAGTGCGGTATACAGCCGGTCAAAATGTACGGGGAATCGGCTTAGCGCGTCGCTCAAACTGGTGCCCGATTCGACATCCTGTCTGACGGAGGTCAACAACTCCTGCATACTGGGGTTTTCGTGACCGCGAGCCAGGGAGTCGATGGACTGCGCGACCGGTATTCCCGCGCCGATCATGGTGGCCATCTGACGCGTCGCGAACGTGATATCCTTGGACTTGATCGGGCGCTTGATCGTAAAAAGCGGCTTGGATTTCTTGCGGATCCTTGTCGGCCGAATGCCCTGTCGACGCAACGTCGCCTTGACGAATTCGGCGTTCGGCGCGTCGTGGTCACCTTTGACCGTTTTCCCCCGGTTATCCTTGCCTTCCCAGACGAACTGCTGCAGCCTGCGCTTTCGCCGCTTCGCGGATGCTGATTTTGTCGCTGCTGTCGCCATATGTTAGAGGTTAGTCACTCTTTCGATTTCTTCAAGGCTGGTAATGCCGGATTTGGCCTTGTTCAGGCCTGATCTGCGAAGATCGGCGACGCCCTCATCGTGGGCGAGTTCGGCGATATCGATTTCAGTACACCCGCGCATGATCAGGCCGCCCATGTCCTGGGTGACGGGCATGACCTGAAAGATCCCCGTCCGGCCCTTGTATCCCTGGGTACAGGCATCGCATCCCACCGGTGCGAACAGCTCCAGATCGTCCAGCTCGTCTTCGTCAAAGCCCGCGTTGATCAATGCCTGTTCCGGAATCTTTATCTCTTTTTTGCAATTCAGGCACAGGTTCCTTATTAGACGCTGGGCCATGATCAGGTGAACCGTCGAGGCGACGTTAAAGGGGGCAACACCCATGTTCAACAGGCGGGTCAGCGACGAGGGCGCATCGTTGGTATGAAGGGTCGATAAGACGAGGTGGCCCGTCTGGGACGCCTTGATCGCGATGTCCGCGGTCTCGAGGTCTCGAATCTCACCCACCATGATGACATCGGGGTCCTGCCTCAGGAATGCTCTGAGTGACGCCGCGAACGTCAGGTTCGCTTTCTCATTGATGGTCACCTGGTTGACGCCGGCCATGTTGATTTCGACGGGATCTTCGACCGTCGATATATTGCGCTCGGGTACGTTCAACATACCGAGTGCCGTATAAAGCGTCACCGTTTTACCGCTACCGGTGGGGCCGGTCACCAGGATCATACCGTATGGGCGCTGCACGGCATCAAGATAGCACTGTCTTTGTTCTTCCTCGAATCCCAATACCTCAATTCCAAACGTTTCGGCATTCGAATCCAGAATCCTGATTACGCACTTCTCCCCGTACAGGGTCGGCAATGTACTGACACGAAAGTCAATGGATTTGTTCTTTGACAACCGCAGCTTCATCCGACCGTCCTGGGGCGCACGGCGCTCCGCTATATCGAGCCGGGAAAGGATCTTCACACGCGCAACGATCCGCCCGGCTAGATTGGTCGGGGGAGAGGTAATCTCGTGTAGTACACCATCTATCCGGTACCGCACGCGGAACTTACGCTCGTACGGTTCCAGATGAATATCGGACGCCGCCTTCTTTATTGCATCGAGCAGGATCTTATTGACGAATCGAACGATAGGTGTGTCGATCTGCTCGATGTCTGATGTATCTCTGTTGTCCTGCGAGTCTTCGGCAGAAATGTCGATGTCTTCCAGGCCTTCGTCATCCGCCATTCCCTCGAATGTTTCGTCATTTGCTTCAAGTGCGCGATCTATGGCGGAATCGAGTTTTCGGAAATCGACGAGCACAGATTCCACACCGAGCCCGGTATGAAACTTGACTTGATCGAGTGCGTGTGTATCAGTAGGGTCGGATATGGCGATGAATATCTTTGCGCCACGCTTGTATATGGGAAGAATTTTGTGTTTCTCGATTAGCGATTCTTTAATAAGATTGATCGGGGCCAGCTCTACATCGATCGAGCCTATGTCAAATAAAGGAACGCCGAACTCCTCTGAAGCGTGTTGCGCTAACTGATTATTATCGACATCCTTATTCTCGAGCGCTTCGGTAAAAAAAGAATTTTTGTGCTTGGCGGCACTCTCCTGCAATTTTTCGGCTTTCTGTTCGTCCACCACGCCTTGCTGAACCAGACGCAACGCCAGGCCACCGAGAGGAACTTTATTAATCGGAGTTGCCATTTATAAGGAATTTTTCGAGTAACCTATTAAACTATAGCAAAGAATTCCTGGAACTTCGCATGTATTATCCAGAGCATTCCAGGGAATAGTTAACATTTTTAAAAAGTTAACATTTATAGGCAAAAAATGGACGAAAAAGCCATGCTGGGTGAGAAAAATATTGGACAGCGGCAATCCAATTTGAGCATTGTATTACCGGCCTACAATGAAGAGGAAATCATCGGGAAAATAGTGCAACGACTGCGGACCGAATACCCCGAGACAGAGATCATCGTGGTCGACGACAATTCCAAGGACGATACTGCCGCCATGGCGGAACGGGCGGGTGCACGGGTAATCCGGCATCTCTACAATATGGGTAATGGCGCCGCGATAAAGACCGGCGCCCGGCACGCGACCCGGGAAACCGTAGTTTTCATGGATGCCGATGGACAGCATGACGATCGCGACATTCATCGGCTAGTTGACAAGGTCGAAGAGGGTTATGACCTGGTTATCGGGGCTCGCAGTGCTGACACCCACGCTAGTTTGTTCCGGGGATTGGGTAACAAACTCCTCAACATATTTGCATCGGTCATGACCGGGCATCGGATCCTGGATCTTACGTCCGGTTTCAGAGCCGTGCGCCGGGGACCGTTTTTGGAATTCTTGTACCTGCTTCCAAATGGCTTCTCTTATCCAACCACTTCGACGATGGCATTTCTGCGATCGGGTCATCCCGTGGGTTATGTCCCGATCAAGGCAAGAAAAAGGGTAGGTAAAAGCAAGATCAATCTTGTTCGCGACGGCATGCGGTTCCTGGTGATCGTGATGCGGATTACGACCTTGTTCTCTCCGATGCGGTTATTTCTGCCATTGGGACTTCTGTTCTTTTCGTTGGGGCTGGGAAGATACCTGTATTTCTATGTCCAGACCGGTCAATTTTCCAACATGGCCGGTGTGTTGTTCGTGACATCCGTATTGATCTTTCTGATTGGGTTGATTTCTGAGCAGATAACGGCGCTCCACTACGGGCTATCGCGGTTACAGTCACGGAAGCAGGGCGATCCGCCATAATAGCGTGCTGACCAAGCCTGAGAGGCCTATCATCCTAATGGTCGCGTCGAGCTATCCCCGGTACGAGGGTGACTCGGCGTCCATATTTCTAAGGTATCTGGCTCAACGGGTCGCCGATGCGGGTTTTCAAGTACATATCCTTGCTCCGAGCGACGCGCGTGTACGGTTTGACATCGATGACAAAGGAGTAAAGGTCCATTATTTTCGCTATTTTCCGAAATGCCGAAACATGCTGGCTTACGGTTCGGGAATTCTTCCCAATATACGGAATCATCCGTGGACAGTTGTACAAATACCTTTCTTTATCGTATCAATGTTCTTTTCCGTGTTGAAACTCAGCCGGTTGCACCGGCCCGATATCATTCACGCACATTGGCTTATACCCGTTGGGTTGGTCGCTGCACTTTCATCCAAATTCACAAATGTGCCGGTGGTGGTCACCGCCCACGGGGGGGACGCTTTCGGCATGAAGGGCAAGGTCGCGCGTTTGTTGAAAGCCCTGACCATGAAGAATAGCGATGCGTGGACAGCCAATACTGAGGGCACGGCAGCTGCGGCATTCGGCACGGATCAACTGAACAGTCAGAAGCTCAGCGTTATTCCGATGGGGGTCGATGCATCCCTGTTCGCGTCTGGAAACCGTACGGAATTGAGGCGCGAATTGGATAGTGAAATCCTATTGATTTTGTTTGTGGGGCGTCTCGTCGAGAAAAAGGGAGTCCGATACCTATTAAAGGCCGCTGCACATTTGATAAATCGGCGATCGATGGAACTGCAGTTGTGGATTGTGGGCGACGGGGAATGTTCCGCTAGCCTGAAAGAGCTCGCAGCAAGTTTGGAAATTGAAGCTCACGTCAGATTTTTTGGGATGGTGCCCAACAAAAGTTTGCCGGACTACTACGCCGCTGCTGATCTGTTCGTGGCCCCGTCGGTAGTGGACCGACGAGGGGATACGGAGGGACAAGGCGTGGTCATTATCGAAGCCATGGCAGCAGGTGTCGCGGTAGTCGCGAGTCGTGTCGGCGGAATAAGCGGGGTGATCGATGATGGCTCAACGGGAATACTATGCGAGCCAGAAAGCAGCATGGCTCTGTCAAATGCTATAGAGGAGCTTATTGTTTCAGGGCGGTCTGCATCACTCGCTGACAGGGCCCGTGAAAAGATTGAGCGGGAATACGACTGGCCTGTTGTGGCACGGCGGTTTAGTCAGTTATACAGAAGAACAATAAGGTAATACCGGAACAATATCACTCGGATTGGGTCCAGCTTCATCGTTTAGGCCATACTGTTTTGTAATATTTGATGAAATTCCGATCGATAGCAGGTAGCAAATCTTCGACTTGTAGCAGACCGATGTCAGTTGATTTCTCGCTCATGCCGATAGCGGGTGCAGGATTATTATCGGAATTGCCAGCAGCAATTTATCCTACTAATTAATACACGAGTCGTAACTGGCTTTAGCCGACCATGAGCTTGAATCAAAGAGCGGCTATCATATATTACATCTGCGATTTTGGGAGATCTTGTCTCGCGGTACCAACCAGATAACTGATGGCACTCACACCTGCCACACCGAAGCTACGAACCACGTCAGGCAACCAACGTCCGAGCACCTTTGAGTCAATACATTTAACCAGTAGGGGCAAAAAAAGGCTAAGAAAAAATGCCACTGGACGAAGTGCTGGATGCAAACTGACATCAAACTTGCTGTAACGCATTGACGAATAGG
>Ga0209456_10000083_pt1 | contig 47980 bp, 39 predicted proteins | sample COG_11_FD_184755 | JGI IMG/M metagenome (GOLD analysis project Ga0209456, IMG submission 184755) | Pelagic marine sediment microbial communities from the LTER site Helgoland, North Sea, for post-phytoplankton bloom and carbon turnover... | ecosystem: Environmental > Aquatic > Marine > Neritic...
TTTTTTATAGATAAAATTGTGTCATAACAAGTTCATGTGTTTAGGTTGGTTTTTGATTTGAAAAGCCCTGACGATCGTCGTCGGGGCTTTTTCTTTTTACCCTATTCACCAACTGAAAATATTTCATAATCTTTTTTTCATCAAATCTGCTTAAAGCGCATAATCTAATACAATAGGTTATTTAAAAAAGAAGGATTGAGTGTTTATCTATTTATTAAAGTGTAAAGACAATAAGTAACAAAAGAAATCATCATGTCTTTTAGGAAGTAGCTATAGTCTTATTAAATAAGACAAAAATATCCCATTTAGAGTAAAATAAAATTTGTAGGAATTAGACCGAAATATTTTAATCCAGGTACTTAAGCGTATTTATATAAATAGTTACTATATATTTATGTTAGAATAAAACTTACGTCTAAATAACTTATTTAACCTTGTACTCAAGACGCATAGTGATGGAAGCAGTCTTCTTTTTAGCAGATGTATTATATGCCCCACCCCAGCTGTAATCCTCGTCTGAATTTTGTCCGGTTATTTGAAAAACACCCATTCGGGCACTAATAAGATCACCCAGAGTACCCCCGGAATTCTCCGCTATTTTTTCAGCTCGGATACGGGCATCTTCAGTTGCCTTTGAAATCATTTTAATCTTAAGATCAGATAATTTAGTGTAATAATAACGAGGAGGTAAGGAATTAAACTGAACTCCTTTATTTAATAGTTCCGTGATCTCACGGGATACTTTTTCCACCAGAGCCACATCACTTGATTCTATTTGAACAGATTGTGATAACTCGAACCCCCTGAAAATTGTACCAACAAAATTTCCGTTTTCATACAGGTTGTCGCGTTGCTCACTCGTCTGTACAGAATTAAAAATTATGTTATCCGGGCTTATTCCTTTGGATACCAGATAATCACTAACTATTTCCTTATCATTGTTTAATTGTTCAAAAGCGGTCTTTAAAACTGTATTAAAGGCAACAAAACGCCCTTCCCATACAATAAGGTCTGATGTAAAGTTCTCATTTCCCAGCCCCGTAATAGAAATCACTTGTGCAGGATTTGACCGTTTTACATAAGCATTACCCAGAAAATAGGCCGATACCACTATTGCAACTCCAAATATTATGGCGTTTAAATGTTTCATTCTTAACAGCGTTAATAAAGATGTTATAAATATACCTAAATCTTGCATTTGAAAATGCCTTGAATTACTATTTTTGCCCATGCAAAACAACGTCCTTATTTTAGATTTTGGTTCCCAGTATACACAACTCATTGCCAGACGGGTTAGGGAACTGAATATTTTCTGCGAAATTAAGCCTTACAACAATCCTCCGGAAGACTTGTCGGACTTTAAAGCTGTAATCCTTTCCGGTTCTCCCTTCTCCGTTAGGGCAGATGATGCCCCTCACCCGGATTTATCTGAGATAAAGGGCAAGAAACCCTTGCTGGCCATTTGTTATGGGGCACAATACCTGGCTCATTTTCATGGAGGAAATGTTGCGCCATCCAATACCCGTGAATACGGCCGGGCAAGGCTTACATCAATTGATGGTGATGAACCGTTTTTTTACGAAATCAGAGAAGGTTCTCAGGTCTGGATGAGCCATAGTGATACCATTAAACAACTACCAGAAAATGCTTTAAAGCTAGCCAGTACAAATGATGTCCAATACGCTGCCTATAAAATAGAAGGGGAATTAACCTATGGCATTCAATTTCATCCGGAAGTTTATCATACCAAACAGGGGAAACTGCTTTTGGAAAACTTTTTAATCCATATTGCAGGTTTGCAGCCAACCTGGACCCCGGATGCATTTGTAGAAACTACAGTCGCGGAGTTAAAGAATAAAATAGGTAGTGATAAAGTTATCCTGGGACTTTCAGGAGGGGTAGATTCTACAGTTGCAGCCGTTTTGTTACATAAGGCAATTGGCAAACATCTTCATTGTATTTTTGTTGATAACGGATTGCTTAGGAAAAATGAATTTCAGGAAGTGCTGGATCAATATGAACATATGGGCCTTAATGTGAAAGGGGTTGATGCTTCGGCACGTTTTTTGAACGCTCTAGCTGGAGAAGATGATCCGGAAAAGAAAAGAAAAATTATTGGAGGCGTTTTCATAAATGTTTTTGATGATGAATCGCACAAAGTTGAAGATGCCAAATGGCTTGCCCAGGGAACCATTTATCCCGATGTGATTGAGTCAGTATCTGCAACAGGAGGACCTTCAGCCACCATTAAGAGTCATCATAATGTAGGAGGATTGCCCGACTTTATGAAACTTAAAGTGGTTGAACCCCTTAAAATGTTGTTTAAAGATGAAGTGAGAAGGGTAGGGGCCACTCTTGGAATAGAAGATGAACGTTTAGGACGTCATCCGTTTCCAGGGCCTGGTTTAGCCATACGTATTTTGGGAGATGTAACAGTAGAAAAGGTTAATATTTTGCAGGAGGTAGACGCTATTTTTATTAATGGTTTAAAGGAATGGGGACTTTATAATGAAGTTTGGCAGGCCGGAGCCATGCTTTTACCCGTAAATAGTGTAGGGGTCATGGGAGATGAACGAACTTATGAAAAATGTGTAGCTTTGCGGGCAGTCGAAAGCACAGATGGTATGACGGCAGATTGGGTTAATTTACCATACGAATTTTTGCAAAAGACCTCCAATGAAATAATAAATAAAGTTCCGGGAGTAAATAGAGTGGTTTATGATATCTCTTCAAAGCCCCCGGCAACCATAGAATGGGAATAAAACCTACGAGCATGTCAATAAGATTTTTAATTACAACGGCTGCAATTATACTTTTTTCATGTCATGCCATGGCACAACAGTTTAGCTCTCACGCGGTAACGGTTGGAGAAACCGTTTACAGTATTGCAAGGCAATACAAGGTAAATCCTGCTGATATCCTCAAGTACAACAAAGAAATTGCAGAGGGCGACGTTCTTAAGCCAAATACAATACTTGTTATCCCTTTGGGAGCAAAAGTGTTAAGCGCAATGGATTCAATTGCGTTACAAAAAAAACTGGCAGAAGAAATTCAGGAAACACCGGTTGAGTTTATTTCGCATAAAGTGAAGAAAAGGGAAACTATTTTTGGCATATCACAGCGATACAATGTATCTGAAGAGGATATTAAACGCTATAATACCCAGTTGTATGCAAAACAATTGAAAAAGGGAATGCGTTTAAAAATCCCTAAATACCTAAAAGTTGAAGTTGAAAATGACAGTATTAACCTGGATGATTTTGAAACTTATACGGTATTGCCAAAAGAAACGAGATGGAGTATTGCCAATAAATATGGAATTACCATAGATAGCCTTCTTACCTTAAATCCTGAATTATCTGTTACTACTAGTTACCTGGCAGAGGGCCAACAGTTAAAACTTCCTAAAATAGCCGGCAGCAGTATTGAGGACCAAAACGTTCAATTGTACATCTCTTATACGGTTCCACCTAAAAAAACCTTGTATAGCCTTTCACAGGAATATGAAATAAGTTCACAGGATATTGTTAGGTTAAATCCTGAAATCGGGGAGCGTGGCGGTTTAAAAGAAGGCATGGTAATACGTTTGCCTGAAATTAAAATTGCTGATAATGAGATTAATACAGATAATTATATTTTTTATGAAGTTAAACCCAAACAAACAATATACTCCTTAACAAGGAATTTGGGGTTTGATTATAATGAATTACTGGAACTTAATCCGGATCTTTCCAAAGGACTAAAGGCCGGAATGGTTTTAAAACTCCCTAAAGAGCAAAGAGGAAACTTAGAAGTGAAAAATTCTTTGATTCTTGATAAAATAAACCTTTTAGATAGTATTAATACCATTAATAAACCTAAACTAATTTACTTACTTCCTTTTCGTACAGATAAAGTAGACCTTAGTGACATTGATAACGCTACAGACGCAATTGCACGAAGTAATGCGATAAGTTATAGTCTTGGGTTATACAGTGGTGCCCTGGTTGCTCTGGATTCTATTTCAGAACTTGGAATTTCTGTTGATGTAAAAACATTTGATACCCAATTAAGACCTGATAAAACAAGACAAATACTTCAGGGAGAAGACCTGGAAGGAGTAAGTGCCATTGTTGGGCCATTACAATTAAATTCCTTAAAAGAAGTAGCGATTAAGGCTGCAAATGCTAAGGTGCCTGTAATTGCACCGCTGGCGTCTGATAGTGATTTTGTACTTGAAAATGTATTCTTTTCTATTCCGTCTGATCAGATATTACGCGAACGTATGCTTGGTTTTGTTAAAGATTCTATAACGGATGAGAATATTATTGTGATTACCGATGCAAAGAATAAGCTGGTTAGTGAACAGATAAAAGAAAAGTTTCCTTTGGCCAAATCTGTTGATCTTCAGGAAGATGAAGAAAATATTTCTTTAGATTTGGAGGTATTTGCCAGTCTTCTGTCTCTTGAAGCCGAGAACTGGGTATTTGTAGAGACTGATAATTTTAAAGTGGTTTCCAGCGTAAGTTCCATTCTTAATTCGTCTAATTCGGATACCACCAAAGTGCGGATGTTTACTACAAATAAGAATAAGGCATTCGAAAATGATGTAATCTCAGGGGCGCATTTGTCTAACCTGAATTTTACTTATCCCTCTGTATATAAAGAAACAAATAATAATGCTTTTGTGAGAAGATACAGAAGGCGTTTTGGAGCAGATCCCGACCGGTATGCAGTGCGAGGTTTTGATCTTACCTTTGACCTTCTTTTAAAATTAGCCTATAAACTCAATTTGTTTGAGGCCTCAAATATCATTGGTATTACAGAGTATTGTGGGAATAAATTTGATTATGACAATGAACTTACTTCCGGATATTACAATACCGCCTCTTACATAATGATGTACCAGGATATGCGAATAACCCAGGTTAATCCCGAACCATGACCTCAAAAGTTACTTATACAGGAGAATTGCGGACCAGATGTGTTCATCTGTACTCAGGGAATGAAATCATAACAGATGCACCCGTAGATAATAACGGCCTTGGACAAGCCTTTTCGCCAACAGATACGGTCGCTACAGCTTTGGCCAGTTGCATGCTTACGATGATGGGTATTAAGGCCAGGGATATGGAGGTTGATCTCACTAATTCTGTCGCAGAGGTCACCAAACATATGTCGGCCAACCCTAGAAAGATATCTCAGATTGATATTGAACTGCACCTGCCTGCCATAATTATTGAAAAGCAAAAAAAAATTCTGGAGCATACTGCGCGAACTTGCCCGGTACTATTAAGTCTTCATGCAGATATTAATAAAGAAATTATATTTCATTGGGATCTCTAAGATTCATATTCAGCCAGATTTTAGTGCTCTGCTTCCTAATTTCTTTCTACCAGGAAGAAGAAGCCATTCTTTGGCACCCAGAACAAAGGTTGAGCTGGGCCAATTTCAAAGCTGAACCAATAGAGGGTTCAAAGGTAGCTGCCACTACGGCAAGTGGGTTGAGCTATCAATTTTCTACAACTGAAGCAAACGGAAAATATGAATTGGATTATACGGTGAGTACTTTTTTTTATCCGGATAGATCATGGTATCACCCAAAACAATGTGATGAGGTAATACTAAGTCACGAACAGCTGCATTTTGACATCTCTGAATTGTTCGCTAGAAAAATGCGCAAAGTTATGAATGCAACCACATTTACAAAAGATGTGAAGGCGGAGGTAAAAGCTATTTATCGCAAAATAAATAAAGAGCTTGCAGAATTTCAGCAGGTTTATGACATTGAGACCAACTACTCCCGAAATATTGAGCAACAGATATTTTGGAATAAGAAAATAAAAAATGCCCTTGGAAATTAAGAAGTAAGTATCATATTCTCTTTGGGCTAAATATCACAAATGGTCACCCCTTGCTTTAAAGCGGCAATTTTGTCTTCCCACGAAGGAATAAATTCCTGAGCAACATGGCCCTTAAATCCGGTTTCTAAAATAGCCTTCATTATAGCTGGATAATACAATTCCTGAGTCTCATCAATTTCATGTCTACCTGGATTACCACCGGTATGATAGTGTCCGAAATACTCATGATATTCCCTGATTGTCCGAATTACATCCCCCTCCATTATCTGCATATGGTAAATATCATATAATAATTTGAAATTCTCTGAACCTATTTCTTTGCACAAAGCCACCCCCCATTCAGAATGATCGCACATATAATCTTTGTGGTCTACTTTGGAGTTCAAAAGTTCCATCTGAATAACCACGCCGTGTTTCTCTGCAACAGACATAATTTGTTTTAATCCATCTGTGCAATTTTTGAGTCCGTCTTCATCATTCATGCCATTGCGATTTCCACTAAAACAAATCAGATTGGTATAGCCAGATTCTGCCACCTTTGGAATCATTTGTATATAATCTTTTATCAGTTCTTCGTGCAGTTTAGGATCGTTCCAACCTTTTTCAATGCCAAAACCTGCACCCCAGCACATAGATGCATGAATGCCGTACTTTTTCATCAAAGGCCAATCTTCGGGGCCTGTTAAATCCATTGAATTAATACCTAATTCATTGAGGTTTTTGAGAAAATCCTCCATTGGAATCTTGCTATAACACCAACGACATACACTGTGATTAATATTGCCTTTTAAATCGTTGGTAGTAAATGATTTTCCTTCCATAGCAATGCCTGCCGTAGAAACTATGCCAACAGAGGCGGCCACAGAAGAGCCGATAAATGTTCTTCGTTTCATTTTATATCGTTTATAGTATCTTAAAGATAATTTATTTAGATTTAATAATGGAACTACTTCCCAATAGGAAAAAGTTTATTGAACTCGCTCATTATAAAATGCCTTACGGCAAGTATAAAGAGCGGTACCTGCTTGATTTACCCGAGGCTTATTTAATTTGGTTTCAAAGAAATGGTTTTCCTAAAGGAAAGCTTGGGGAACATATGAAGGCCATTCTTGAGGTTAAAATGATTGGTTTGGAGGGACTGATTAGAAAAATTAGGGAAGAATTTCCTGTGGATACCCAATAACTTATAGTTGCATTTTGTACCTTTGAACCCCGTAACATAGAAGTGCAATATGCCAGATACTAAATATGTTTTCGTTACGGGAGGTGTTACTTCTTCACTTGGAAAAGGAATAATTGCAGCTTCCTTAGCCAAACTACTGCAAGCCAGGGGTTATAAAACAACCATACAAAAATTAGATCCTTATATCAATGTGGATCCGGGTACTTTGAACCCATATGAACATGGAGAATGCTATGTAACTGATGATGGTGCGGAAACCGATTTGGATCTAGGTCATTACGAACGATTTTTAAATGTAAATACCTCGCAGGCCAATAATGTAACTACGGGCAGGATTTACCAAAGTGTGATTGAAAAAGAGCGCCGTGGAGAGTTTTTAGGTAAAACGGTACAGGTAGTTCCACATATTACGAATGAAATTAAAGAGCGGATTCAAATACTCGGAAATAGTGGTGAATATGATATTGTTATTACTGAAATAGGGGGTACCGTCGGGGATATTGAATCTCTTCCCTATATTGAAGCAGTAAGGCAATTACTTTGGGAGCTGGGTGATAACAATGGCATTGTAATTCATCTTACCTTGGTGCCATACCTTTCTGCCGCTGGAGAATTAAAAACTAAGCCAACACAACATTCTGTTAAGACTCTGATGGAGAGTGGAATAAAGGCAGATATCCTGGTGTGTAGAACAGAACACGAACTGTCCGATGATATCAAACAAAAACTGGCACTGTTCTGTAATGTTAAAAAAGAGGCCGTCATACAGTCTATAGATGCATCAACTATATATGATGTTCCGTTGATGATGCAGGATGAAGGTTTAGATACTGTGGCCCTTCAAAAACTTAACTTACCCGATAATACTGAACCGGATCTGGATCAATGGAATGAATTCCTGGACAGGCATAAACATCCTAAGTCAGAAGTGACTATTGGTTTAATTGGTAAATATGTTGAGTTGCAGGATTCATACAAATCCATTCTGGAATCATTTATCCATGCCGGTGCAATAAATGAGGTAAAAGTAAATGTAAGATCTATTCACTCAGAATATATAACGGCACAAAATTTTGAAGAAAAAATGAAAGGCCTGCAAGGTATTTTGGTTGCCCCAGGTTTTGGAGAGCGGGGAATTGAGGGCAAAATAAAAGCTGTGCGATATGCAAGAGAAAATGATATACCATTTTTAGGAATATGTTTGGGGATGCAAATGGCAGTAATTGAATTCGCAAGGAATGTATTGGGGCTCAAAGATGCCAATTCGACTGAAATGGACGGCGGTACAGATCATCCTGTCATTAGTTTAATGGAAGCTCAAAAGTCTGTAACCAATAAGGGAGGGACAATGCGTCTTGGTGCATGGGATTGTGACATAGTAGAAGGTACAATTGTACATAAAGCTTACCATGGACAAACTTCTATTTCCGAGAGACATCGGCATCGTTTTGAATTTAATAATGATTACAAGGAAGAGTTAGAGAATGCAGGTATGCTGGCCTCTGGTATAAATAGGAAAACCGGTTTGGTGGAAATAATAGAATTGCCATCTCATCCTTGGTTTGTAGGAGTACAATATCATCCGGAATATAAAAGTACCGTAGCCAATCCACATCCGCTTTTTGTGGGCTTTGTAAAAGCCGTATTACTGCACAAAAGACAACAAACTAATGCCAGTTTGGCATAAACTCCACAATTGGATATATATTTGCAAACCATTTGGGACAATCTGTTCATAGGCACCAGCTAAATTAATTACGGATTGGAATTTAAATTAAGTTAAATGGAAGAAAAGAAACTCGACATAAATTCTATCATCGGCTTTGCATTGATATTTGGGATTCTTATTTTTTGGTTTTACCAAAATCAACCTACACCAGAGGAATTGGAAGCTCAAAAAGCCGAACGGGCTAAAGTCGAGTCTCAGGTAATAGAGGAGGAACCAACAATTCCTCAAGCTGTACTGCAAGAAACAAAAATTGATTTAAAGGACTCTGTTGCGATTGCCGATTATAAAAACGCCATAGGTGGTTTTGGATATACTTCAGCTAAGGAAGGTACTACCATTCTTGAAAATGAAGTCCTTTTTTTGAAAGTAAGTAATAAAGGAGGGCAAATAATTGAGGCCAGGATGAAGAATTTTGTCACCTTCGATTCAATACCTATTTATTTGGTACAAGACGGAAACGCTTCATTTGGGATTAATTTTTCAACCAGGGATAATCGGGTACTGGATTCCAAAGATTTGTTTTTTGAACCATCCATATCGCAAAAAGGAGACAATCAGGTGCTTTCAATGAAGGCAAAGGTTGCCTTGGATCAGTTCCTGGAATTTCGCTATGAAATGAAACCCAATGAATACCTATTGGATTATACGGTTCGTTCTCAAGGTTTAAGTGGAGTAATAAATGATGCCCAGCCAATAAACCTTAATTGGAAATTCAGGGGCATAAGACATAACAAAAGCATTCAATATGAAAATAGGTACACCAGACTTACCTATAAACATGATGAAGAAAAAGTAAGCAAACTATCTGAGAGCAGTGATGACGAGGAAATTGAGAATGGGGTTACCTGGCTTTCCTACAGGCAACACTTTTTTAGTTCTATCCTGGCAACCAAGACACCTTTTGAGTCTGCAGCTTTAAGTTCTAAGAATTTGGTAGAGGAGGAGAGTAAAGAAGCTAAAACTACCAAAGAATTCGCTACGGTGGCACCTTTGAAAATGGAAGGTGGAGAACTTTCTTATAATATGAATTGGTATTACGGACCAACAGATATTAAAGTGCTATCTGAATATAAGGAACTGGGACTGGCAGACTCTATTCCATACGGCTGGGGAATATTTGGTTGGATAAACAGATATGTGTTTACCCCATTTTATGGCTTTTTGAGTTCTTTTTTACCCTTCGGGATTGCCATTGTAGTAATGACTATTCTTGTTAGATTACTCATGTCTCCTGTTACATACAAGTCGTATTTATCTCAGGCCAAAATGAAGGTGCTAAAACCTGAAATTACAGAGCTGACTGAAAAGTACAAGGATAATGCGATGAAGAAGCAGCAGGAAACCATGAAGCTCTATAATAAGGCGGGGGTGAGCCCTATGAGTGGTTGTATACCGGCCGTGTTACAATTGCCTATTTTCTATGCCTTGTTTATGTTCTTCCCAACATCTTTTGCGTTGCGCCAGAAAGCTTTTCTGTGGGCAGATGATTTATCTTCCTATGACACTATAGCCGAGTTACCTTTTACCATTCCTTTTTACGGAGATCATGTGAGTTTATTTCCAATATTGGCTTCAGTAGCTATTTTCTTTTATATGATGATGACCACAGGGCAGAATATGCAAACACAACCGGGTATGCCAAATATGAAATTTATCATGTACCTGTCTCCCTTGATGATGCTTTTCTTCTTTAACAATTATGCAAGTGGATTGAGTTTGTATTATTTTGTTTCAAACCTTATTACCATCTTTATCATGTTAGCTATAAAGAAATTTATTTTGGATGAGGACAAAATACATGCTCAGATACAGGAGAACAAAAAGAAACCGAAAAAGGAAAATAAGTTTCAGCGAAAAATGCGGGAGATGATGGAGCAGGCAGAGCAACAGAAAAAGAATAAGTAATTAAACTTGTCATAAAAGAAAAAGCCCTGACACTTGTGTCGGGGCTTCTAACTTTAAGTAGGTTTAGTTTGATAAGATTTGGGACTTCAAAGATGTATAATAGTTTCACTAAAAAAAAAGAATAGTTGTAAAGGTTCATTTTTTGTATGCTAACGCTTTCAATTTTGTTGTCTCCAAATTCTAAGCAGAATCCTTGTCTTTTTTCTTACAAAAAAACTCCCCTGAAGAATCAGGGGAGTTTTAGCTACCAAATAATTGAATTAGTCGCTACTAAATCAATGCTGTAATTAGTTTGTAGTATCAGGAAGAAGTACCGCATCAAGTACATGAATCACTCCATTACCCGCCTGTACGTCCACGGCTATTATGCCTTTACCTGTATTGCCTGCACCATCTGTAACATCAGCAATGTTTGGATCTGTACCCGGCAAGGTGATAATAATATCGTCTCCTTCCAGTGTTGTCGCAGGAGTATCCCCGTTTGGAGTAAGGTCACCAGAAGTGATATTTGCCTCACTGACTACATGGTGCAATAGGACTTGGGTTAATACAACTTCTTCCGGAATGGCATCCAGATCAGCAAATGCATCATTTGTGGGTGCAAAAACTGTAAATTCAGGATTTATTCCATCGGCATTACTGCCTTCCGTCCTGGATAAAATACTTACAAAATCAGTTCCCGGTGTTAATGTCGTTAGCGCATCAACCAAAGTGGTAAAATTTGGATCTGCAGCCGCAAAAGTTACAACTGTTGGAATATCAATCACGGTATCAACTGCATGAATAATTCCATTTGTCCCCACTACATCGGCGGTGGTCACAGAAGAAATTCCATTAAAAACAACCCCATCAGAAGTATTGTAATATAGACTTAATAGGTTCTCTCCGGGTCCGGTTGCGCTTGTATTTGTATAGCCGGCACCTCCTGCCACCAAATCAGAAGAAGTAACCACACCTTCAAGTACGTGGTTAAGTAATATCTGAGAAAGTACAGCTGTATTCACACCGCCTATATCTGCTCCGTCAAGGAAAGTGTCGAAAGCAGTGTTGTCTGGTGCTAAAACAGTAAAAGGCCCGTCACCACTTAATACATCAATTAAATTTCCTTCTGCAGCGCCTAAAGCAACAACCAAATTACTGAAATCCGGATTTGATGCTGTAAGATTCAAGATAGAGGGAATAGGAATTACCGCATCTACGATATGAATAACCCCGTTGGAAGCATCGATATCCGGGCTTGTGACAGTGGCTACATTATTAAAACGCACCCCGTTAGATGTGTTGTAATAGATACTTATAAAATTATCATCAACTCCGGAAGCATTTGTACTGGCATATCCGGCGCCTGCTGCAACTAAATCACTGGATGTAATATCAGCAGAAATAACATGGTTTAATAAAATTTGAGATAGCACATCAGTAGGGACTTCATCGAGGGAAGCAAAATTATTAGATGCTAAAAAGGCAGTAAAAGCTGCATTGGTAGGAGCTAAAACAGTAAATGGGCCGTCTGTGCCAAGCAAAGCTACCAAATCCCCGTCTGCAGCCGAAAGTGCAGAAACTAGAATACTAAGTTCTGGAGTTGCTAGGGCGATTTCAACAATGTTTTGTTCCGGCTCCATAACTACCGGATCACCATTATCATCATTAGAACATGAAAACGATATAACTAGTACAAGTGTTGCCAGTATCGTTTTAAAAAAATTTGGATTTGATTTCATTTTTCAGATTTAAGATTAATACTATTGTTTAACAAAAATATAAATTAAGTTAAACAAAAAATATATTTATAAAATGTTTAACATTCGAACAATTGAAGTTTAAATGAAGTTGAATAGGATTATATAAGCCTAATTTGAACAAATCAAATTAAAGATGTGGAAGTAATTAAATAGTTGCTTTTGTTTAAAATAATAAAATAATAAATTAACATTATATATAATACATTTTGTATTGTGCTAAGTTTTGGAGCATAAAAAAACTGCCGTGTAAACGGCAGTTTAAAATGATTAAATTTTCATCCTGGCAGAAGCTTAATTCGTCGTATCTGGGATCATTACTTTAGTAATAAGGTGCATGACGCCATTTGCAGCCTGTATATCAGCTACTGCTAAAACAATATCTGTATTTCCGGAACCATCCGTGATTGTTATTATACCAAGCGATAATGAAAAAGTGATATCATCTCCTTCCAGAGTCGTAATTGTAGATTGGTCTGTTAAATCCTCAGAGCGGGAATTACCATTAGCTACGTGGTGTTCCAATATAGGTGTTAATAAAGTCTCATCAATATCGTCTACGGTGTTCCAATCCGGATTTGTTGCAAGCAACTCATCAAATGCTATTTCTGCCGGGGCAAATACCGTAAATGGTCCTGTACCCGAAAGAAGTGCCGAGAAATCTGTACCTGGGGTTGCAGTGGTCAAAGCAGTAGTCAACTGTTCAAAATTAATATCGTTAGTTATAAACGTCATCAATGTAGGAAAATCTATAACCGTGTCAACCGTATGAATAACGCCATTTGATGCAACTACATCCCCGTCAACTACGCTAGAAGCACCGTTAAATTCTATCGCAGCACCCGTAGCATCGAAATAAAGGGAGAGCCTTGTACCATCGGTTGGTCCGTCTGCCAGGGTCTCCGCATAATTCCTGGTAAGAGTTTCAAAATTTGCTATATTTATTTGTGAACCTATTACATGATTAAGCAGTAATTGTTCCAAAACGGCAACAGGAACATCATTAATACTGGCAAAATTTCCGGTAGCTAAAAACAGGTCAAATGCTGCATTTGTAGGCGCAAGAACCGTAAAAGGACCAGGGCCTTCAAGGGCAGTTACTAAATTTGTAATTTCCAGTGCCTCTACCAAAGTGGATAAATTTGGGTTAGCCATGGCTAGTTCAACAATGTTTTCACCAGATTGGGACCCGCCTCCGTCATCATTATTGCAGGAGAGTACTGTTATGGCCAAAAGGGTTAAAATCAGGAAATGTTTGAGACTTTGATGCTTTTTCATAATTCTTTTTTATTTGTGATATAAAAATGCAATATTTTTTGGTCACATTTTTTTTGTCTAATTAAATTTAGGATAAATTTAATATTCTTTTAAAAATGCTTTTTGATTTTAAATCAAGCTTGTTTGCCTACCATTTAGGGTTTATTGAATTTTGACAATATTCAAAAATATTGCACTTATAATTGATACTGTAACGTTTTCGATACCTACTCTAGTGTAGAGACTTTTCATCTTAGCCCGAATAATAATCAAATTTTGTAATTTTGCTGCTCTTTAGCAAGTATGAAAAAAGTAGTTGTAGGACTTTCGGGAGGGGTAGACTCCAGCGTAGCGGCATATCTGTTGAAAGAACAGGGATATGATGTTATTGGCCTTTTTATGAAGAATTGGCATGACGATTCTGTGACTATTTCCAAAGAATGCCCGTGGTTGGAAGATAGCAACGATGCACTGATAGTTGCCGAGAAGTTAAGAATCCCATTTCAAACTGTAGATTTAAGCAAAGAATACAAGGAGCGCATTGTAGATTATATGTTTCAGGAATATGAAAAAGGTAGAACGCCTAATCCTGATGTATTATGCAATCGGGAAATTAAGTTTGATGTTTTCCTGAAAATTGCAATGCAATTAGGAGCGGATTTTGTTGCAACAGGACACTATTGCAGAAAAGGGGAAATTTTGGATGCTCACGGGGTTATTAGATACAGGTTATTGGCAGGGGTAGATGAAAATAAAGATCAATCTTATTTTCTATGTCAGCTGTCTCAGGATCAATTGTCAAAAACACTTTTTCCAATAGGGGAGTTGACAAAACCCCAGGTAAGGAAGATTGCCTTTGATAATGAATTAATTACTGCAGATAAAAAGGATTCCCAGGGGCTTTGCTTTATTGGAAAAGTACGCCTGCCCGATTTTTTACAGCAAAAGTTGAAGCCAAAAAAAGGGCCCATAGTGGAAGTACCCAATGATGTACCCCAATACCAGCGAACCGTACCTGCCTTTAAAAATAAATTTGAGGAACTGGCCTTTTATGCCCGAAAGCCGGTTTATGAAATCTCCGATGGAAAAGTGGTAGGCCAACATCAGGGTGCTCATTACTTTACCAAAGGACAACGAAAAGGTCTCGATGTAGGAGGAACCCCCGAACCCTTATTTGTTATAGAAACAGATGTTTCCGAAAATATTATTTTTACAGGACAGGGAAAAACCCATCCCGGACTTTACAGACGCACTTTGTTTATAACCAATGACGAATTGCATTGGATAAGACCCGACCTGATTCTTGAAGTAGATGATTCTATGGAGGTTTGGGCCAGGATACGATATAGACAACCCCTCCAAAAAGCCATATTATACAGGGTTGATGCCGGACTTTATGTTGATTTTGAAGAAAAGCAATCTGCTATAACTGAAGGACAGTTTGCGGCTTGGTATATTGAAAATGAGCTTGTAGGTTCAGGAGTAATTTCTTAATTTTTCACCAAAACAATCAGTATTTTTATAACTCCATTTTAACGCTGGTAATTTGATTATAAATGTATGCAAAATAGAATAAGCACACTTTTCGGAATTAAGTATCCAATTATCCAGGCGGGTATGATTTGGGCAAGCGGTTGGCGGCTGGCCTCGGCGGTATCAAATGCAGGAGGACTAGGACTTATTGGTGCAGGGAGTATGTACCCGGAAGTTCTAAGGGAACATATTCAAAAGTGCCAGCAGGCAACGGAAAAACCTTTTGGAGTTAACGTACCTATGCTTTATCCGGATATTGATAAGTTGATGGAAATTATCGTAGAATTAAAGGTCAAAATCGTATTTACTTCTGCTGGCAATCCCAGGACATGGACCAATTATTTAAAAGAAAATGGGGTTACCGTGGTGCACGTGGTGAGCAGTGTAAAATTTGCTTTAAAGGCCCAGGAAGCGGGTGTTGATGCAGTAGTTGCTGAAGGTTTCGAGGCTGGGGGTCACAATGGAAGGGACGAAACAACTACATTGACCTTAATCCCAGCCGTAAGTGAAAAAATAGATATTCCCCTTATTTCTGCGGGAGGAATTGCTACCGGAAGTGCAATGCTTGCCGTAATGATCCTCGGAGCAGACGGTGTACAGGTGGGTAGTAGATTTGTGGCAAGTGATGAGGCATCTTCCCACCCGTTGTTCAAAGAGAAAGTTGTAGAGGCAGGAGAAGGAGATACCCAATTGACGCTAAAGGAACTTGCTCCGGTAAGAATCCTTAAAAATAAATTCTACCAGGATGTTCAGGCGGCCTATGAGCAGGGTTATGGAACAGATGAGTTAAAAAGTTTGTTGGGCAGGGCCAGAGCTAAGCGAGGCATGTTTGAGGGCGATATGGAAGAAGGAGAATTGGAAATAGGTCAGGTTTCCGCTCTTATCCACGACATTAAACCTGCTGCCGAAATTATTGCCGATATGATACAGGAATTTAATGAGGCTAAAAATAGATTGCATTCCTTGCACCTTTAGGTAAATCATAATGGAGTAAAGCAATAATTTGGTTATAACCGTAATTGCACCCGGAGTACATAACTATCCGCTGTTATGTACAATGTGGATTTATCTGCATTAAAAGCGCAGTTTGAGGTGGCCTGCCCGGTTTTAATTTTACCCAATACCTTTCCTTCGGCGGAGAATATGAAAACCCCTCCGGGCCCTGTTGCAAATAAGTTCCCATCGTTATCCACTTTTAAACCGTCCGGCAGCCCTTTTTCTAGTGCCACCAGCTCGGTAGCATCATAAAAAATCACACTATTAGCAATAGAGCCGTCCTCCAGGACATCAAATACTTTCCATATGGCAAGTTCAGGATCAGAATTAGCCACATAAAGTTTCCTTTCATCTGGTGAGAAGGCAATGCCATTGGGTCTTGTAAACTCAGTAGTTAAAAGGGTTAACTCTCCTTCTTTGCTGAGCCTGTATACCCCCTGATAGTCCAGTTCTTTGTTCGGATCATCCATTCGCTGTGGTAGGCCATAAGGAGGGTCTGTAAAATAGAGGTCCCCGTTACTTCGGTATGCCGCATCATTTGGGCTATTGAATCTTTTGCCTTTAAAAGCACTTGTAAGGGCTTTATAGTTGGCGGCTGGTTCCAAAACCGGACTTTGCATTAGTGCGACCTGTCTATCTCCATGTTGGCATAGCACGAGCTGGCCTTCACTATTAAGCAGTAGTCCGTTAGCCCCAGGTTCCGATCCTTCAAAATTTTCTCCCAAGAAACCTGAAGGTTTTAAATACAACTTTGCTTTTTCACCTTCTTTCCAACTATAAATTGCATTTCTGGGGATGTCTGAGTACAATAACATTTCCTGATCTGATATCCATAATGGGCCTTCAGTCCAGTCATGCCCTTGCGCAATAACTTCAATTTTGGATTCTTTGGGGACTATTGACCACAGACTTTCGTTATAGGCCTCAATCTCACCCTCTTCAAATATTGTGACTACTTTAGGCTCTTCTTGTCCTATTTTAGAAGGCTCTTTTTTTTCAGTTTTACAATGTGACAACATTAGAACCACTATTGCAAAAAAGTTTAGATAAGCTATTTTTTTCATTTTATATAAATTGATTCTCAAGCCCCCAAGAATTAAACACTATTTGTCTCCCCTGGGATTTTAAGCAAGTTACCAAAAATGCCGGCTACTATTGTAAGGTTCTGATGTCTTTAATCAAACGCTGAATTTCTTCATCTTTAGTGCCGTCATAGATGCCCCGGATCTGTTTTTCTTTGTCTACCAGTACAAAGTTGGGCGTATGAATAAAATCCTGCAGACCGCCATCACCTTCATCCACTGCGGCAAAATAACTTTTACGGGCGAGTTCATAAATATGCTTTTTTTTGCCTGTAGTAATATTCCATTTAGTATCAATAGCACCATTTTTAGAGGCATAATCATATAAAACAGGCACACTATCCATTTCTGGAGTAACGGAAATCGATAACAATTTAACATCCTCATCATTTAAAAACTCGTTTTGTAATTTTTCCATATTATTTGTCATTACTGGACAAACAGTGAGACAACGTGTAAAGAAGAAATCGGCTACATAGATTTTACCTGCATAATCCATCTCTGTTATTGTATCCGCGTTCTGATTGATAAGGCTAAATGGACCAACAGTATGGTCAGAATTCACACCTTGAAGACTCGAGTCTACCAAGGCGGGATTTAAATCAGAAGGATTATAAACTGCCGGTTGCTCTTCCTGCAACCAATAGGAAAAGAAAATTAATAAGGATGTAAGAACTAGAAATATAATTATTCCCTGCCTTAAATGCGGATTTTTAAAAAATTCAGTCTGCAATGTTGCGTTTTTATGAACTTAATCAATTAAAAGTAACCAATGGACTTCTTCGTCAACTGTTTTCAGAGTATTGAAGTATCTATTTCAATATCGGCATTTTCCCATGCTTTGTCATATTCGGCTTTAATAAGTGTTGCTTCATCCATTTTGCCCTGAGCTAATAGACTTTTATACAAACCCATAAGCGACCATCCGTTTTGCCTTAAGACTTCCAGGTCTTCTTTGTAAATAATTTCAGCCTCATTGTATTTTTTGGCTTTTAGTAATATAGCGCCCAGGTTTTGGCGTGTTGGTACATGCCATGCCGCAGGTTCGGTGTAAACCAGTTTATCTTCTAAGGCTACTGCATTTTGTAAATGTTCAATTGCTTTTGGTAAGTCTCCGTTAAGAGAGGCTAATTCTCCGGCAACGACTTCGTATGCTATTCGCGCAATGGAAGCAGAATTATTGTTAGCTGTAGCCACGAAGTCTTGAAGTTCAGGATCCTCTTTAATGGCCCCAATGGCATCCAGTTCTTCCTGGGCTTCTTTCGCATTGCTTTTTCGGACAAATGCTATTCCACGGGCATAGTGCCTCATAAGGTTTACATGCTTAATTTCCGGATTAGGAGCTGGTATAGTCAATATCTCATTCCATTTACCAAAACGTACATAGGCCAACATTGGCGTTGATGCAAAATCCTGCAAAAAGGGAAGTGTTATTAATTCCCCGGTGGGTACTTTTTCAGCCGTCTTTTTTGCTGCATCAATAGCTATATCGCTAGCGCCCAATAAACTTGCCGCAGACCATAGGAAATGGATATTATGAGGGTAATATCCAAGGGGATAAAGGCCCTGGGAATAACATTGTGAAATATAATCCTCATCCGCCAAAATAGCGGCCTGATTAATTTTTACGGCATCAAGATAACGGCCAACCCTTATATAGATATGAGAAGGCATATGAACAATATGGCCAGCACCAGGCATAAGAGAAGCCAATTTATCTGCGCTAGGCACGGCAAGATCTGGTGTTGGTAGCTCTACCATATGAATATAATAGTGATGCGCGCCGGGATTGTCAGGATTAATTTCTATAGCCTTTTCCAGTGCGTCCTTTGCCTCGGCAATATTGGGGGAAGGATTACCATCTTTATCCCAATAATTCCACGGTACCGTATTCATGACCGACGCTGCATATAGTGTTTGAATATTCGAATCCTCGGGAAATTGCTTTACTACTTCGGTCATGGCATTCATATATGCCATATTCAATTCTGCTACATCCATGGTAAGGTCAGTACTGTATCTCGATGTTAGTGCATTAATTAATGCCTGTTCTTTCGGACTTGCCGTAGCAGCCATTTTTTTAGCTTTTGCCAGTGCCTCATTATATTTCTCCTTACGCTCGTCCGGAGGCAATTGATCATTTATGTTAGGCCCCAATGTATAGGCTTGTCCCCAATAGGTCATAGCAGAATTCGGATCCAGTCTTGATGCTTCCATAAAGGAGCGGTGTGCTTCAGCATGATTAAAAGCATAGGTGAGTCTTAAACCCTGATTAAAGAAAGTTTGCGCCATTTCTTTAGATGTAGTAATAGGAAAGCTAAGACTTCCCAGGTTTTCGAACAAGGGTGAAATCTGTTGCGTAGTGTCCACATTGCTTAATAAGTATTTAGCAACGGTGCATTTGATTGAGTAAAAGGAAGCTTTTTGGGAATTGTCCAGGTTTTTGTCTCTTTTTTGACTCGGTAAAAAATATACTAGTGCAAGTAGACCAATTACGAGAATTATAAGGCCGGATTTTGTTTTCATAATAATATTCTTAATAGTTGTTGATTGTATTTTGTAATCATATTGTCGAGATTTCACCCGATATATTGTTGAATAAATGCTGCTGCTTCCACTACTTCAGGTCTATCGCTTCGGGATGCTTCCGACAGTTTTAAAAGATCTTCAAAATACTTGGATGCTTTTTCCTGATCACCAAATCGTTTTGCTGCCACCGCTGCCCCATAGATTCCGTTGAAGCGATTAGGGTTCACACTTAGATTTTTCTCATATACTTCTAAAGCTTCTTGTGGTTTGTTTGTGGCCAGTAACATTTCTGCCAAAAATTCTCGGGCCGGTATCAATTTACCAGGTGTAATTCCATGCACTCCTATGATATCTTCCATTTCTACAGCCTCTTTTAATAGTGTGATACCCAAATCTTGTTGTTCACTATAAAAATGTAACCAGCCTTGTACTATTTTCATTTGGATTAATACTTGGTTTGCATTAGCTTCATTTCCGCCATCTATTATTTGTTGCCTTAATGCGCTAAGGATTTCTAATTCTTCGCTGGCAGCACTGAAGTTTTTTAGATGAAGCGAACCGATAGCTCTGGTAAAATGAAGTAAAGAACTTTGCCATGGAAATTGATCCCATTTCACCTCCGATTCATGAAATTCAAGATTAGCCGCGACATCCCATTGTCCGTTTTCCAGGGCAATTCTTGCAGGTACAGCAGCAAAGGGATACGCAATAGCAGCAATATTTGAAGGGTACACATCGTAAATTGTTTTCATGTATTGGTATTGTTCATTTGCTTTTACATTATCGCCTTTTTGTAAATAAGCATATACCAGATAACCCATGGCATGAAGCTCGTTAGACCAGTGACCATCCATTCCACTTGCCTCGGCATAACATCGCGCAGAAGAAGCCGAACTTACATTTGATTGTATAGATTCATCCCATAATCCCAAACGTGTAAAGATATGGGAAGGCATATGCTGAGCGTGTGAAGAGGCCGGTGCGATATCCGCATATCTTCTTGCCGTAGATAAAGCTAAATGAGCCAATTCCGGGTAATCATAATTATGTATGATATAATGGGCTATTCCGGGATGGTTGGGTTGGTCTATAAATAATTTTTCAAGAATCTTACCTGATTTTTTTTGATTCTTGTAGCTCCTATCCTTACGATCTGCAGATGCTCTTAAAGCTAAAGCATAAAAAACGGCCGCTTCATTGTCGTCGGTGTATTTGTTATAAATTTTTTCCATTTTCTTTTCATACAATAATGCCCTTGTATTTTGATCAACCGTATCCCAATCTTTATAATATATACTTATAGCATCCAAATAATCCTTTTCTCTTTCTCCTTTTGGAATTTTACTTGCAATTTCCAGAAGTTTTGATCCTTTTTCTAAGTAACTATTATCAGACTGATACCATAATGAATGGACAATGCTCATGGCCACTCCCCAATAGGCCATGGCACATTCCGGATCTGCATCCAATACCTGGACGAAAGCTTTTTCGGCTTCTTCATATTCAAATGAGTGCAATAAGGATACTGCCAGCTCAAAAGTCTCCCTGGTATCATAATTACAGGATAGGGAAAAGCTCACCTCCCCGAATTGTTCTGAACTACATAAAATGAGTTCGCCTCTGAGCAGATTAATAGATGCCAATTCAGGATTAGACTTATTTTTACAATTGATGAAGCTAAGAAAACTTAGAATAAATAAGCCTATCAACAGAGTGTCTTGTGTTTTCATTTTAAAACAAGTTTAATACATTGGAGGCATATGTATATGAGAAAGTGAATAGATGTACCGTAAAACGATATCCAACTTCCTTTAAAGATAATGAATTAAAAGCTTCCGGAAATCCATCAAAAGTAAAACTGTACAGGATGCTTCTTTTTGCATTTAAATTGGTCATTAGAGGTTATGAATGCCAATTCGTTCTGCATACTTAAACAAATAGTCAATAACTATAAATTTTTAATTCATAATTAAGAATTTTACTCTCTATTAATGTTTGTGGCTTTCATTATAATGCTCTTTAAGAATATCTCTCCCAAAATCATTGGTAAGATCCCTTACTGCTGTATGAACATGATTGGCATTATTTTGAGTATTGTCATATTCTATCAAAATAACAGGGCTTTGTATTCTGTAGTAATGACCTTTACCAGGAGATAAACTACCAGCCCACGCAAATGACAGCTTATCCATTCCTGAAGCCTTTATTTTATCCAACAGGGATTTTGTAAATCCGGATTCATAATTGTCCAAATAAACCATAAGTAACTTTTCTATAGCTTCTTTTTGATCCTTATTTAAATCCGCATAGGAAATACCCGGTGGATCAAGATTAGTCACCTCCTTTTTATTATTAGTATAAATTTCTTTGGGCGCTTCTGTGGAAAACAGAGCTTTGGCCAACTGTTCTTTTGAAAGGGAATTTACCATGGCAAAGCCCAGTTGGGTTTCTAATTTTAAAACCTCCTTACCTTTTTGTTTCCCTTCGCGAACTATAGCCGGGTTAGATCCGAGAAACGATGGAGTAGAGGCAACAATCTTACCCCTTGAACCAACAAAATTAAAGGAAATATGATGTCCCTCAAATCGCCAACCCCAAAACTCCTGTGTTGAGGGATCATTAAACACGCAAAAATGATAATTAAGTGCATCACGACCTGAGCCATCTGGCATTTTGAAATTACCGCCTTCAAGTTCTAGTAAAACATTTTCCAGTTCTATGATTTCTTTTGTTTTTCGAAACCCCTCATTACTCAATGACGCTCTCAGCAGGGCCATTGCGGCTTGTTTTTGTTTGTCATTGAAGTCATGAAAAGTTGGCCCTTTTCTTATGATTGGTACAAAATTAAAATTTAAGCGCTCCTTATCATCCAAAGCAAAAATTGTCTTTGACTTTAATTCCGGATCCAGAGTGTTTAAAAATTCAGTCGCCAGAGCATTGAGTTCTTGTGAGGATACGTTAGCACAAAAGAGGCTGCATCCAACCAGTAAAAAAAATGATTTAAATTTCATTAGTTCCTTATTTTAGTAGAGTAGTTTCCATGTTGACTGTATTTGGTAATCTTCCCGGTTTCATCTCGCTCAAACACTATCATCTCTCCGGGTTCTTCGTCCTTTCTTATTTTTTGAAAACGATCTCCCTGCACATGCTTAAGGAAAATCATAGATTTGGCAGGAGATTGGGAGGGTAGCCTTAACATAACCAGCTTTCCTTCCCAGCTTGAAATATAACTTTCACTTCCCCATGGTTGATTACTGTAATACCCGGCATAATCTGTCATATCTTTTTTTGAAGTTTCAACTACTTTGCCATTTTTAGATTCGTCTTTCACCTTATCGAGAATAGCATGCATTTCTCTGGCATATTTATGAGGGTTTGTTCCATTAGCATTAATCATGACAGTATAAGCCATTTTGGATTTTGGATTTAATTGTATCCCAGATCTATAGCCCGGGCAGCTCCCCCCATGGGAAACCCATTTGGTACCATCAGGTCCTTTAGATACTGCAAAACCTAACCCCCAGGTAGTTTTCCAATCCGGATCGGTCCAGTGTACCTGCTGCATATATTTTAGGGTGGAAGACTTTATTATTTCTGTAATTGTTGAATCCATCAGCCGAAATTGCCAGGAAGCAAATTTTCCCAAGTCCAGCACGTTGGAAGAGAATCCTGCAGCTGCGGTAATTCCATTTGCCTGGAATAGCTTTACTTTTTGACGCTGCCCCTGCCTGTTTAAAGATGAATAACCAATAGCCAATTGACTTCCATATAAATTTTCAGGGAGTTGTGTTCGTGTATCGTTAAGCTGAAGGGGTTTTATTATATACTCTTCAACGTATGCAGTAAAAGATATTCCTGCGACCTGTTCTACAATTTCTCCCAAAAGTGTAAGGCCTAGATTGCTATATTGAAAATAGGTCGATGCAGGGTACAAAGTTTCCTGATTGCCCAGCTCATTTTTGATTTCTTCCTGGGTGGGAAATGGAAAATCTGGGCCCGTCCAATAAGGAAAATTTGCTTCTCGGGGCAGCCCTGAAGAATGGGTTAATAAGGTCCGTACCGTTATAGGTCCACTATCGGAATATTGCTGATCCAGATTATACCATGGTAATAGATCACTCACTTTATCGTCCAGACGTAGCTTACCTTCATCATACAGCTTCATTATCGCAGTTGCGGTAAATAGTTTTGAAATAGAACAAATACTGCAAATTGTATTGGTTTCTGTGATTACATCAGCTTCCAAATTTGCTTTTCCAAAAGCACCAGACCAGATTATTTCCTGATCCTTGATTATTGCTGCAGAAATGCCTGGGAGCTTTTCATAATCTTTTTGGGCATCTAACCAGACTTCAATGATTTTAAAGGCCTCAGAATAGTCCTTTTTACTTTCCTGTGCGCTAGTATTGAGGTAAAAAATACAGATTATGGCAAAGAGTTTAAATTTCATATTATTTATTGATCATTAAGTTGGTATGTAGGAATTATTAATGTCGAAATCCGATAATTGCTATGAAATTAGTTTATTTTTTTGGAAAGGCGTTAAGGAACTCCATACTACTCAACCTAAGCCGCAGCCTCATTAATAAAAAATTCCTGGTTGAGGTAATATTAAATTCGAAATTTCACAGTGGATTCGATAGCTAAAGGAACAAATATAAATGGCTAAATTTCCCTGATTATTTTCCTTTTAAATTGGATAAAAATTCAACCAAATCCCTTAATTCCCTTTTTGATAATACCATTCCCACAGGGGGCATTGCCGAAGGCATATTATCTCTTTTCTTTATTCTTGATACGGCAATTTCCAATGGCTCTGCATCCGAAGTCCTAAGAATTATTTCCTCCTTATTTTCCGCTGCAAGAATTCCCGATACCACCTGGCCATCTTTAAGGGTCAACACAACAGAACCATACCCTGGTGCCAAACGAGATCCGGGTTCAATAAGGGATTGCAAGATTTCTTCCCTGCTAAGTATATTCGCAATATTGTCCAGAGGAGGGCCCACTTTTCCACCTGCTCCGTCAAGTGCATGACATCTTACGCATTGCGCTGCGGAATTATTTTTAAAAATTTTAGCGCCCGGCCAATTACTACCTCCATAAAGGGCTTCCTTATAAGAATCCATGGAATACCCACTGTTCTTTAGTTTACTCAAACCAGCAATCAGATCTTCCGAATCAGTTGATTCAACTGCCTCAATTAAATCCAGGATGACTCCAGGGTTCAGTTGCTTGTTCCCTGCTTTTTGAATCAGATTCATCAATGCGTCCCGACTTTGGTCCAGAGGCATCTCCGTTAAAGCACTTATCATTGTTTGTTGCTCCCTTATTGATCCATTTTTAAAAATTGGATCTATTACACCAGGTAATTCATTTTTCGAAATATTTAATTCAGGGATCATACCCACAGCCGCTGCTCGAACGTTTTCATCTTTGTCGCGCATCCCCATTTTTACAATTGAGGCAATTGCATCGTCATGTAATTCTCCTAAGGTTTCTATCATGGCAATTCTTACCTCAGGTCTTCGGTCTTTGTTCAGAATAGATTTTAGCTGAGAATTATATGTAGATAAACCCAGGGTTCCCAAAATTTTTGAAGTGCCAATAAGAATATATGGATTGCTGTCTTTTAGGAATACCGGAATATCTCCCTGAATTTTTTCTTTGACAATATTTGAATCCCGACTAATTTCTCCTCTGTAGCGCCCGTCTACCCTGTCTAAAACGCTAGGTGAGGCCCAGGTGCCTATAGTTGCCAAAGCTTCTCCTCGGAGATCACCAGATACATCAGTTCTTTTTGCAAATGAAATAAGCATGTCCAGCTCTTTTTCACCTCCAACCCTTAAGGCTGCATTAATACTCCTGCGAAGCAATGGTTCTGAAGTAAATCTTTCTTCCTGCAGAAGATTTGCCAATGCAGGCATGGCTTCAGGTATTGACCAATCATCATTAATGGCCCTGGCTGCTTCTGTAACAATATATTCGTCATTGTCTTTCAAAAACAACGCTATATCTGCATTTTGTAGTCTTCTTAAAACCAATACTGCGGCTATCCGCAAGCTTCTTTCAGGGCTCTCAGATAAGGCAACTATTGGTGCAACTTCACCAATACGGCTCAATGCCAATACGGCGGCATGACGCAAGTATACATCTTCATCATTATTTACACTGAGGAAATTAATTAAAGGCTGTACAGCCTCAATATATTCTATTCTTCCCAGTGCCTGTGCTGCGAAGAAACGCACCCTTTCGTTTTCGTATTCCAATAAAGAAATAAGTTTGTCTCCTGCCTCCTTAAATTTTACATCTCCAAGGACTTTTACCGCCTGGGCTATGATTTCGGGATCCTCGTCATCCAATAAATCCATTAAAGGTTGGGCCTTCTTAATATTATCTGAAGCTATCTGACCAATTCCCCAAATTGCATGTATTCTTGCAAATTGGTTTTTATCTTCCAGAATTACGTTTTTCAATGCCCTGTATCCCCAAAAAGTTCGGTCTGCAAGCGCAAATTGAGCCTTTTTTCTAATACGCATATCCGGATAAGCCAATAGTTCAACTAGATCATCGGCAGAAAGATCTTCATATTCCAAGGTCATAAGCCTTTGTGTCTCCAGCCTTTGTTCTTTTAGATCGTTTTTTGAATCCGCAACGTCCAATTTCCAGACCCGGCCATAATTTTTGGTTCCCCAACCGTTAATCCAATCAGCCAGGTAAAGAGCGCCATCAGGCCCGAATTGTAGACCAGTTGGTAAGACACCACTTAAGACATCTAATTCCTTTTCAAGATCAAAAGAAGCCCCTTTTGGTTTTAAACAAAAGGACCAAATATGTGAAAGTGCAGGATCTCCCACAAATTCGACGAGAAAGAATTGATTCAGCCAGTCCTTTCCAAGGGCGGTCCCCGGGTTATAAACCATCCCTGTAGGGCCATTATGGTAATTAGCAATAGGAGGAATAATATAGGCTGCCTGTCCTTCCCAAAGGGGGAGATATAGCTTTTCATCCATCCATACTTTATAACTGTTGTTCTTTGGATCTGTATATTTCCCATATTGCCAATTGGATCGCCATCCGGCATCCGAACCTTCAACTAGATGCACAAGTCGTTCGCTTTCTCCTCTATGGTCCCCGTCATTATCAGAAGAAATTAAATTACCATAAGCGTCGAAAACAAATTCGTGTGTATTTCGTAGTCCTCTTGCAAATACCTCAAAATTGGTACCGTCAGGATTACAACGGACAATCATACCCTGATTCGGGTAGTGCAGTGTATCACCTTCCACCGTAGTGATGCTGGCTCCAATATCACCAATTCCCCAATAAATTTTACCATCGGGGCCCTCTATTGCTCCCGACATTCCATGGGCTCCAAATCCAATATGCACGGCGAATCCATGTGCAATTGAAGTTTTCGTATCCATTACACCATCTCCGTTAACGTCCTCTACCCGCCACATATCGGGTCCTATTCCTACAAAAATATCATCGTCCCGAACCAATAAGGCACCTGCAACATCTGTTATTTCTTCATTAAAATCCTCCAGAATACGCGTAGAAACATCTGCTACACCATCCTTATCGGTGTCTTCCAGTTTCCATATTTCATCTTTTTCAACAGTTAGATCTCTCCAGTCATGTATACTGTCTTTATTGAGATCAGGGAACCATTCATTCTCCTCACTAAGTTCAGTTGCGAATGTTTCGCGTAAAAAGGCACGTCTGTCCTCAACAGTTTGCAGACTTATAGAAGCAGTCATCCAATCCTGATGCCCCCGGATATCAAATTCGGAATTTTTTTGCCTGTTGGTTCTTGTTAGATATATATTACCTTCATCATCAATATCAATGGCAATGGGATCCGGAGCCAAGGAATCTGAAGCCCATAAATCCAATTTAAGTCCATCTGCCAAATTTGGCGAAATATACTCCTGACTTGCATCTGCTATCATCGTGGCAGATAATGAATCCAACACATACGCTAAGGGAGTTTCCTTTGGGATTTTTGACTTTTGGCTGCATGAATGTGCCAATAAACCTATAGTAATTAATGCAATAAAATATGAAAGGTACCTGCTTGAAATCATTATTATTTAATTAACGAGATTACATTAAAACATGACTATTTTTTCTTTGCGATGGAACAAAGTGATTCAATATGATTATTTAATTTATTTAGTGTTTGTGCTAGTTTTTTGATTTGTTCCTGGGCTTCCGGCCATTCTTTTTGCTCTATAGCTTCCCGAACACCAGGTAAGGTTTTAACTCCATAACCGGTATAGAAGCCTGGCGCATAAATCTGATGTTTGTACCACGATCTTCTGGGTAATCCAGAGGCGTCGGTTAAGGCAAGTTCGGAATGCATCAATTTCTTATTCAATGCTTCAAGTTCACTATCAGAAAGTGAATTTAAATTTATTGAATTGAACAAAGCAATGGTAGCTCTGAGGCTAATCATACTATTTTGAATTGGTGTAAAATCCAGGTAAGGAATACTCTCTTTTTTCTTAGATTCTATATAGGGTTTAGTTGGATCTGAGGCCAGATAAAAGGCATTATCGCCGATCAGCATGTTATGTTTTTCCACAGCTTTTCTCATGGTTTCACAAGACTTCATAATTTCATCAAGGTAGGTTGATACTGTCTCACGCAAGGGGTCAAAAGCGAAGGGTAAAATATCGGCATTGGCGAGTCGCAATACAATTCTGCCCGCAGTCTTTGCCAGGGCAGCCCCGTAGGCAAATTCAGGATCCTTGAAACGTTTATAATGGGAATAAGTATCGTAAATTGTATGATATTCTCCACCGGGATTTTCACCACCAAATCCTAAATTTAGAGAGGCAATTCCAGCGTGCTGTATAAAAGGGGTGTAATCAGATCCTGATCCCAGGGCATAAAGCTTAAATTTGTCGTCACCCCCATTTATTTGATCCCTTGCAATTTTTCTTTTCTTAATAGAAACACCTTTCTGGGGATCTGTAACAGCATCGGCTACTTCACTTACCATGGTCTGCAGTGTATGAGAGCCGCCGGCGTTAAAGAACCCTCTGCCGTTCCCATCGGTATTTATGTATGCAACGGCTTTCTTCTGCAGTTCTTCTTTATGATGTTCTACCCATTCTGTTGAGCCAATCAGTCCTGGTTCCTCAGCATCCCAAGCGCAGTATACTAAAGTTCTTTTTGGGCGTTGTCCTTTTTTAGCTAATTCACCGACTACCCTTGCTTCCTCCATTAAAGCCACCATACCACTCACAGGATCGGCAGCACCATGAACCCATGCATCATGATGGTTGCCACGCAAAACCCATTCATTGGGAAATTCAGAACCTGTAAGGGTGGCTATGACATTGTAAGCTGGCTTTAATTGCCAGTCAAATTCCAGCTTTAAATGAACTTTTGCTGGTCCCGGCCCAATATGATAGGTCAGTGGTAATCCCCCTCGCCATGAAACGGGAGCAACCGGACCTTGAAGTGCCTCCAACAATGGTGCGGCATCTTCATAGGAAATTGGTAAAACAGGTATTTTTGTAATCGTTGGAGCATCTTTTCTGTCCAATCTATCGGCCTCTAATGTTGCACCATAACCCGGTGTAAGGACATCTCCCGGATAAAGTGGCATATCCATTACAGATCCTCGTTGCACCCCGGTCTTATTTTTAAATGCCCCTTTTGGATAAACATCACCCCGAACATAACCATCATCTTGAGGATCTGAATAAATGATGCATCCAATTGCTCCCTTTTCAGCGGCTAGTTTAGGTTTAATGCCTCGCCAGGACCCGTAATATTTAGCGATAACAATTTTCCCCTTAACATCTATTCCAAGTTTTTCCAGCTCTTCGTAATCTGAAGGAATCCCGTAGTTGACAAATACCAGTTCTGCCTCAACATCACCATCTGTTGAGAATGCATTGTAGCTGGGTAATAATTCTTCTCCTTGTTCCGTATACGTATCACCCGCAACCGGCACTGCAGTTAATTTTGCCTTATAGACCGAGGGTTTTGTTAATTGGAGAATTCTAACTTTTGGATAAGGAAACAGGACCTGATAGGTTTCAATTTTGGCATCATAGCCCCAGGATTTGAATTGTTTTAGCATCCATTCTGCATTTTCTTTTCCATATTCAGTGCCCACATAGTGTGGCCGTGCAGCCATTTTTTTCATCCAGGAATCGAGATTAGCAGTAGATATTTGCGATTCAAAGGAGGTTTCCAGATCTAGCTGTTTTTTTACATTTTCAGGTTTAAACCCTTTAATAATCTGGGCATTCAGACCCACAGTAAAAAGGACACACAGGAATGCGAGGAATGGTTTAGTCATATTGATATTTATTAAAATTATAATTCATTTTTTAGTCCTATAAGCTTACTTATCAGATGTCACAGAGATATTTATAATAATCCTGCTATTCGAGTATCATCTTGTCGAGATATAATTCAAAATCTTCGTTTTTTTTATTTCCAATTAAAATTGCAAATTGCTCTATATACTCCCCAGGATAATTGGGAAGATCTAGTTTATTTCCCCGAAATGAAGGGATTATTTCGGAAAACAGAATTTCCAAAGTCTGCCATTCTCCATTAGTTTTAATATAAGCGATATATGAATAATAATCTGAAATCCTGGTTTTAACCCTTATCTGATATTGCTTACCATCGCCTTTACCTTTAAGACGCAAAGTTAATTTCTTAAAACTGTTTACCAATTTGGATTCAAAATTGTAGCGAACGGAAGAGAAACCACTATTATTTTCGAGAGATACATTTCCCGTAAAAAAGCCATCTCCTTTGTCATTAACTGAGAAGTTCCCTTTTGACAGACCTCCCATAACACCATCATTCACCACAATCCAGTTTTGAATATTACTTTCTTCAGAGAAATCAAATAGAACAAAAGGTTCAGACATTGTAAATATGAAAATTACTAGTAACACAAATCTCATGAATACCAGATTGCAGATTTTCTTCTTAAATAATTATATAAGAAGATTTTTACTAAACAATTGTTTTTTTAAATCCTTTTAGCTCATTTTTATCTTTAACGATTTGGTTTTAGACACTAAGAGATGATTTTCTAAAAGTAATGATAAAAATAAACTCAATTTTCTTAAAAAATAACTCTATTCTATCATTTATTACATCTAAATAAGCAGAGATACAGGCCCTTGAAAAATCGGAAGACTCAGGTAAGCCTTCTGACGATAAAAATCTCTGCAATAAGAATATTTGGCACCCAGCATAACCAGGCAATAATCTTGTATGCCGGAATGAATTCCATATTGAAGACCCCCAGGAATAATGGTAAATAAAGACGAAGTGTAACAGCTGCAAAACATAAGGCGTAACTTCTTATCATCCAGCGCTGATGTGCATCAATTTCTATTTTTTTTATACTGGTGTAGGCATTTGAGGTGGTATAAAGCCAAAGTATGGCTAATCCCCCAAAACCAAAAGCAGGAATAATCCCTCCTGTTGCAAAAAACGCAATGCCCAATCCCGCAACACCACTTAGCAAGACAGCTCCAACATAAATTTTCCCTAAGGCCCTATGTAGCCCCAGTCTTTTTCTTCTTAGTTTTTTGTAAAATTGTGAAAACCCTGTTAGTAAGGCAAGTCCGCCTAAGAAAATATGCGTATAAAAAGCGGTGAGATAGATAGAATTATTAAGTAGCGTCTCGGATTTTGAGCCTAAAAGACTTTCTTCATAAGGTAATCCAATAAATCGCAACGGGTATAACCCAATGAAAATGGCAAATAATCCGAGAAAAAAATAAGCTGTGTTGAGACGCCCTTGTTTTAAATTCATATCACAAACTTAATTTAAGGTAATTTAATTTTCTATTCACAGCACAATGATTTAAGCCTGAGTAATCTTACGATATTATTGTCAGATCTACAAAAATCAATTCTTTTTTAGCCTATTGTCTTAGCTAAGTTTATTTTTATAGTTTTAGCACTCATAAAAGGGTTTATCTAAAAGAGGGAATTATGTTTTACTTTCTAATGGATCTGTTAGGTACTGTCGCCTTTGCTATATCCGGGGTGCTTGTAGCCATGGATAAACGCCTGGATCTATTTGGCGTATTTATTATTGCATTTGTCACAGCAGTAGGAGGTGGAACTCTTAGAGATTTGCTAATTGGCAATACTCCTGTGGCCTGGATGCTTGAATCTACATACATAATTACTATTATAGGGACTGTTATACCGGCCATTATATTTAGGGAAAAACTTAGATATCTGCGAAAATCATTTTTCCTTTTTGATACTTTGGGAATTGGATTATATACTATGGTTGGAATAGAAAAGGGCCTAAATGCTAACTTACTTCCTGTAATGTGCATTATTCTGGGTACAATAACAGCTAGTTTTGGAGGAGTTATCCGGGATATTCTATGTAATGAAATACCGGTTATCTTTCGCAAAGAGATTTATGCTACCGCTTGCATAGTGGGAGGATCGAGTTATTTCCTGTTACGAAAATTGCCTTTAGGTGATGAATACGTTTATCTGGCGTCTATCCTGATTGTTATTGGCATTCGTTTAGTGGCGGTAAAATACAAAATTGCACTTCCCGGTATTTATAAAACTAAATAATCATTCAACAATTTCTGCTTTAAGAATATTGATATTTTGCATGGGCCAGTCTCCGCTATCTACAGGTTGCTGGTTAATTTTATCAACTACTTCCATACCGCTAATAACTTTTCCAAAGGGTGTGAAATCACCATCTAAATGATAAGAACCGGGTTTTGTCACAACAATAAAAAATTCGTAAGGTGAGGCGAGCATATGCGGATTATCTATTTCACTGCTAGGCATAGAGATTGTTCCTCTGTGATGCTTGTAACCTTTTCTGGTATCAGGGGGTAAAAGGTATCTGCCAATTTCTCTACGTTTTTGTGCCGTTTCAAGGTTGTCTGCGTTACCACCCTGAATGATAAAATCTTTTACAACTCTGTGGAACATAGTATTGTCAAAATATCCTTTCTTCGTCAGGTAAATAAAGTTTGCCTTGTGATAAGGTACATTATCATATAGCTGCACCGTAAAACTACCCAAAGTGGTTGTTAGCTTTACTTTTGTAGTTTTAAGACCTTTTTGGTAGTCAAAAAAGAAGTCTATTGCATTTTCTTCGGTGAGTACAAATGGCTTCTCCTCTTTAATTTCAGTTATTGAATCTGTTACTACCGTCTCTACTTTAAGTGGTTTTGGATTTTCTGCCTTAGGGTTTAAAGCAGGAGATTGCTTGCAAGCACCAAAAAAAATTAGTGGTAATATTGCAAGGCAGGTAAATTTTAAATGCGACATGAATTATACTGATTTTGCACTACAGATAGCAAAAATAAAAAAACTACCTCTTCCGGGGACATCTTCACACTATAAAATGGCTCCACAAATTCGTATTCAGGAGTTAAAGGCTATGAAAAGGAAGGACGCAAATCCCAAAAAGGCAGGTGTTGTCGCCTTATTTTATCCTGATGAAAGACAGTTAACAAATCTATTACTCATTCTCCGTAATACCTATCCCGGGGTACATTCCAATCAAATTGGATTTCCTGGAGGGAAAGCTGAAAAAAAGGATAAAGATTTACTCGAAACGGCTTTACGCGAAACGCATGAAGAAGTTGGTGTAAGACCAGGGGATATTCAAATAATAAGATCTATAAGCGAAATTTATATACCGCCAAGCAATTTTGAGGTACGTCCCTATATAGGATTATATGATAAAAGACAACCTTTTGTAAAACAACAAGATGAAGTTGAAGAATTAGTTGAGGTACCTCTGATTGAATTTATGGATGATTCTAAAATGATCACTCAGTTTCTAACAACTTCTTACGCAGAAAATATAGAGGTACCTGCCTTTAAATTAATGGGTTATACTGTTTGGGGAGCAACGGCTATGATGCTTAGTGAAATCAAAGAACTTTTCAAACAGGTGTTATAAGGCATATTTTGTAGTTTTGTAAACTATGGGGTTATTTAAGGAAAATCCATTTGGACACATTTTATTTCTAAAGAAGTGGTTAATTCGAAGTTTGGGACTAATCACCCATCAGCGCTATAAAGGTTTTAATACTCTTGAAATAGAAGGTTCTGAAATAATCCGAAATCTTCCGGATAAGAACGTATTATTTGTAAGTAATCACCAGACCTATTTTGCTGATGTAGTTGCAATGTTCCATGTATTTAATGCTAGTTTACATGGCAGGGATGATTCTATAAAAAACATAGGGTATTTATGGAATCCCAAATTGAATATTTACTATGTTGCCGCAGCTGAGACCATGAGAAAAAGTCTCTTAACAAAAATGTTTGCTTATGTAGGTTCCGTGAGTATAGAAAGAACATGGCGTGCTGAAGGACAGGATGTCAACAGGCAGGTTAAGATGAGTGATATTTCAAATATTGGAATGGCGCTGAAAGATGGCTGGGTCATCACTTTTCCGCAGGGGACAACTACTCCATGGAAGCCTCTCCGAAAAGGGACTGCTCATATTATTAAAAGGTACAAACCTGTGGTAGTACCGGTGGTTATAGACGGTTTCAGGAGATCGTTTGATAAAAAAGGACTATTAATTAAGAAAAAGGGGATTCTACAGTCATTGGTTATTAAAGAACCATTAGAGATAGATTATAACGATGAATCTGTTGATTCCATAATAGAGAAACTTGAATATGCCATTGAACAACATCCTTCATTCCTCAAAGTAATTCCCAAAAAGGAATTGCTGGCTTATGAAGAAAAAAACAAACAACGTAAATGGAGAAGTTAAACCTCCAACTTTTTTAATTCTTTGTAATTTTTTCGAAGTCTGCTTAGGAGTATTCCATAAAGCAGTTTATAGAAAAACCAGATTAATATCAGTACAATGGCGATGGCCACAAGAACCATCCCCATTAGCATTACCCAAAAAATCACTTCATTTCCGGCCTGTGTAGCAGCTTCCTTAATTTTATCACTGCTTTCACCATAGTTCAAATTACCATACAGACTTACAATTAAGTATGCGACAAATATTCCTATATTAAACCAGACATATTGGGTGACTGTTCTTTTGACATTTAAGATGGTCTTCATTAATTTTTTTGAAGATTCCGTTAAAGAGATAAGTTTGTAGTTGGTGTAAAATTTATAAATAAAATATATTAATACGATATAATTTATGATTGTCAAGGTAGTCGTAATTTCATAAATATGCCAGGTCTTTTCAAGCTCCAAGGATTCCTTACTGTAGGAAATTAAATTAAGAACCGCCCAAAAGACAAATTCAATTATACTTATGTAAAAGATCCATTTAACAGTGGATGACGACTTCTTTTTAATCATCCCGTAGATTTCGTCATATGACAATTTAGGATGGTGTTCCTCCTTTTTTTGCCAATCCTTCTTTAGTAATTCTAATTCATCCATCATAACCTTAGGGATTAAGTATGGTTCTAAGTTTATTCTTAACGCGGTTCATTTTCACCCTGGCATTCACTTCACTAATTCCCAATGTCTCAGAAATTTCACGGTAATCTTTGTCTTCCAGGTAAAGAAAAACCAACGCTTTTTCAATATCCCCCAGCTGACGCACTGCTTTATACATTAACTGAAGTTGTTGTTCCTCGGTGGCATCATATTCGTCTGTTTTAATTTTAAAAATAACTGAATCAAAATCTTGTGTTTTTATACTTTTTTTCGATTTCCGATACAGCGTTATAGCTGTATTTAACGCCACTCTGTACATCCAGGTACTGAATTTGGAATCTCCTCTGAATTTTGGGTATGCTTTCCATAGCTGTATGGTTATTTCCTGAAAAAGATCATTGTGTGCTTCCCTGTTTGTGGTGTATAAACTACATACCTTGTGAACAATATTCTGATTGTTCTCAAGTTCTGTAACAAATTTGTGCTCCAGTTCTTTGTTCACGCTTCGGTTGGTAGTAAATTATCTATTAGTAGGTTTAATTGCAGGATTGTTACAAGCTTTCTCACTAAATGGAAATATATTTTTTCCAGAACATAAGAAACCTTCATTTGGTAACATCAATTATAAGTTTGTTATTTTCTGTAGTCCAGGGCAGGTGACCTGTCGCCCAATAATGGTATATAAACAAAATCTGCCCCTCTTCGTTCTAAAAATTCAGCTTTCGCCTGATTAATTAATTCCTGGTTGGCCAACAGATCTATAGCAGTTAGTGTCAGGGTTTTTGCCGCGACCATCATTCCTTTTTTACCAATTGTTGTCCCGCCTGCGGCTACAGCCTGCCAGCTATGGGCAGATGTTCCCGGCACCCAGGTTGCAGAACCCATCCCCACTGTAGGGACAGTAAAGCTTACATCACCTACATCTGTTGAGCCAAAAGCCTTGGCCTCCGTTTTATAGGGTTGTATGCTTTGGGCGGTTTCTAAATCAGCTTTGTCATACCCCATTGTTTTTGCAATCTTATCTGCAAATACTATTTCTTCTTCCGTGTACGTAATTCCCTGGACCTTAGTAAGATTGTCGTGCATTAATTTTTGTAAGGTCAGATTAGGTAAAAGTTCATGTGTACCTCCTATAAGTTCATAGTCCATCGTAGTTCCCGTGCCTAATGCAGCCCCTTGTGCAGCCTTGTCTATTCGATCAAAAATATTAAGCACCACATCCCTTTTGCCATGGCGGGCATAATAGTAAACTTCGGCAAAATCGGGCACAACATTAGGTGCTTTACCACCACTTGTAATGACGTAGTGAATCCTTGCTTTTTCAGGAATGTGTTCCCTCATCATATTTACCATTGCATTCATGGCCTCTACTCCATCGAGGGCAGAACGACCTTTTTCGGGAGAAGCTGCTGCATGGGCTGAAACCCCATAAAATCTAAATTTAGCGGATTTATTGGCGAGCGCGGCACCAGCGCTTGCAGCATTCTGTGCCCCTGGATGCCAGTGTAAAGCTATATCTACATCGTTAAATAATCCATCCCGCACCATATATACCTTACCTGATCCCCCTTCTTCTGCAGGACATCCATAAAATCGGATAGTTCCTTTTGTATTACTGGCGGTCATCCAGTCTTTTACTGCAATTGCAGCAGCTGCAGAAGCAGTACCAAAAAGGTGATGACCACATCCATGGCCAGCTGCCTTATCTGCTGATGCTCTCTCAGGAACTGCCTTTTGAGATAAGCCCGGAAGTGCGTCATATTCGCCTAAAATCGCAATTATTGGAGTGCCATCACCAAATTCAGCAATAAAAGCAGTTGGTATACCTGCAACTCCGTTTTTTATTGTAAAGCCTTCATCACTTAGTGTTTTTTGCAGTAAAGCAGAACTCTGGTCCTCTAAATATCCCATTTCTGCATATTCCCAGATAGATTGGGCTACATTAGAATAAGCTTCATATTTTTTATCCAATTCAATGAGGACTTCATTTTTTGTCTGTTGCGCCTTCAGCGAATAGAAACAAAATAGAATTAATGAAAATAATGAGACTAATTTGTGCATGATCTATAAATTTTGTTTTAGGATAAATATAATCAAACAACATGCTTGAGGGATAATAAAATTTAAAAAATCATTGGACATGATAGGATAACTAAATAATTCGAAGTTGCTATTCATTAAATACAACCATATGGGTAGCAATAAGATGAGAATTGGGCCGTTTGAGAACTTAATGTAAAAGCATTGTAAGAACTAGTTTTGCCTTGGATGAAATTTGTTCACCACGTCTGCCAGATGTGATCTATCTATATGCATATACACTTCTGTAGTGGTAATACTTTCGTGTCCTAACATTTGCTGAATAGCACGTAAGTCGGCACCATTTTCCAATAAATGTGTTGCAAATGAATGTCTGAATGTATGTGGACTAATATTTTTTGAAAGATCAATCTTTATTGCCAATTGTTTGATGATGGTAAAAATCATAGCTCGGGTTAGTTGCTTTCCCCTCCTGTTGAGAAATAAAATGTCTTCATGCCCCTTCCGAATTTTCCGATGACTTCGTACTTCCCTTACATAAATGGTGATATACTTTTTATTAACATTACTTATGGGCACAAAACGCTGCTTATCTCCTTTACCGGTTACTTTTATAAAATCTTCTTCAAAAAATAGATCAGATATCCTAAGTGTGAGTAATTCGGAGACTCTTAGTCCACAGCCATAAAGTGTTTCCAACATGGCTCTGTTACGTTCCCCCTCGGATGAGGATAGATCAATAGCTTGGATTAGACTGTTTATTTCTTCAGTAGATAGTGTATCTGGCAGTTTTCTACCTATTTTGGGAGATTCTATTAAATCCAAAGGAGTGTCTTTTCGGTAATCTTCAAAAACCAAATAATTAAAAAAGCTTTTGAGCCCGGAAATTATACGTGCCTGAGACCTTGGACCTACTTCTTTGGCTACCTCATATATAAAAAGTTGCAAGGTTTCACGATCCAGGGATACAGGGGTTTTATCTATTTCGTTATTTTTAAGGAATAATCTTAGTTTTTCAACATCCCTAATATAATTGCTAATCGAATTAGCCGCTAAACCTCTTTCTATCTTTAAATAGTATTCAAAATCTGTTATGGCCTGATTCCAATTCATAGTATAAAGATATTGCTTGTTTCTTTTAATTTTATGTTTAGAGTTTTTTTATCCCCCTGATTAAGATTTACAGCTTGCTAAAGAAACGGGTTTAACTAGTTTTAATATATCAATAAATCATCCGAATAACTGGCTAGAACAACATTAAAATCGAAGGGTATTTCATGTGCTTTTTTTGCACTATACATTTTATTACTTTTAGCCTTATGAAAATTATTATTATAAACGGCCCAAACCTTAACCTTCTGGGAAAAAGAGAACCTGAAGTCTATGGCAGTAAAACCTTTGATTCCTACTTTGCAGAACTTCAGTCAAAATTTAGTGAACTACAGCTGGAATATTATCAATCCAATATAGAAGGTGAACTCATAGATAAAATACAGGAAGTTGGTTTTTCCTATGATGGGGTCATACTAAATGCCGCTGCCTACACTCATACTTCTGTAGGTTTGGGTGATGTTGTGAAAGCGATCAATACTCCGGTAGTTGAAGTTCATATCTCTAATACCCATAAACGTGAGGACTTCAGACATATTTCCTATATCTCTTCCGGAGCTAAAGGAGTTATTCTTGGATTTGGATTGAAAAGTTATGAACTGGCAGTCCGAAGTTTTTTATAAGCTTGCAAGTGGTTTTAGGTATTTCTCATCCATATAGAAAGTACCAAAGGGTAGGAGAGAAGCCAGTACAAGCATAATTATTTTATTTGAAGGTATTTTTCTTTCCATTGAAAAGATTACGGCCAATATCAGATAGGCTATAAATAAAAAGCCATGTAAATAACCAATATAAACATTAGGTTCAGTGATATTTGCCCAATATTTCAAGGGCATGCTAAAACTGAATAAAAGCAAATAAGTGATACCTTCCAGAATAGCACTCAGTCGAAATATTTTAAGCATTTATATTTTATTTATTAGCAGGGCTAAAGGTGAATAACTTCGCCATATGCTTCCGCAACCGCTTCCATTACCGCTTCGCTCATTGTGGGATGTGGGTGAACTGCTTTAAGGATTTCGTGTCCGGTTGTCTCTAATTTACGTGCTACCACTGCCTCTGCAATCATATCTGTTACCCCGGCACCTATCATATGGCAGCCTAACCATTCACCATATTTTGCGTCAAAAATCACTTTTACAAAGCCATCGGCATTCCCTGAAGCTTTTGCTTTACCACTTGCAGAGAAAGGGAATTTACCAATTTTAAGTTCATAGCCTTTTTCAATAGCTTGCTTCTCTGTGAGGCCTACAGATGCAATTTCCGGCATACAATAGGTACAACCGGGAATATTACCATAATCCAAGGGTTCTACGTGCATTCCGGCTAGCTTTTCTACACAAAGAATACCTTCGGCAGAAGCTACATGTGCAAGTGCCTGACCGGCGGTAACATCACCAATGGCATAATAACCGGGGATATTGGTTGAGTAGAAATCATTTACAAGAATTTTATCTCTATCGGTAGCGATGCCTACTTCTTCCAGACCAATATTCTCAATATTTGATTTAATACCCACTGCAGAAAGTAGTATATCGGCTTCAAGAATTTCTTCTCCTTTAAGGGTTTTTACGGTTGCTTTAACACCGTCCCCAGCTGTGTCAACGTGAGTAACCTCAGATGATGTTTTAATTTTGACTCCTGCTTTCTTGAAGCTCCTTTCCAGTTGTTTCGAAACCTCTTCGTCTTCTAGCGGAACAATATTTGGTAAAAATTCAACAACCGTCACCTCGGTACCCATAGCATTATAGAAATAGGCAAATTCAATCCCTATAGCTCCACTTCCCACAACTATCATTTTCTTGGGTTGTTTCTCCAAAGTCATAGCTTTTCGGTAGCCAATAATTTTTTTCCCATCCTGAGGTAAAGCAGGTAGTTCCTTGCTTCTGGCTCCTGTAGCAATAATTATATGTTCTGCTCCATACTCTGTATCCTTACCTTCAGCATCTGTAACAATTACCTTCTTTCCGGGCGCCAATTTTCCAAAACCATGAATAACTTCAATTTTATTTTTCTTCATAAGAAATTGAACCCCCTTGCTCATTCCATCAGCCACATTTCTGCTTCGTTTTACAACTGCATCAAAATCTTTATCCACTCCATCTACTTTTAACCCATAATCCGAAGCATGTTGTAAATATTCAAATACCTGGGCAGATTTTAATAAAGCTTTGGTAGGGATGCATCCCCAATTTAAACATACTCCACCAAGATTCTCTTTTTCTACAATAGCTGTTTTAAATCCAAGTTGTGATGCTCTTATGGCGGTTACATAACCTCCGGGTCCACTTCCTAAAACAATAATATCGAATTTGCCCATTCCAGTATTTTTTGTGATTCAGATTTATGAGGTCGCAAAGTTACAAAACCAAATTGAAAGCTTTTGAACTTCCTTAAGAATCTTAAATTAATCCTTGAATTTTGTCTTGTTATAGGCCTTTGACTGGCCTTTTGGAATGGAAAGAGATACCCAGTTATTACCCTTTATAGTCTTGCCTAATAGTACTATTTGACCAATGTGATAGGAAGTATGGGCTAATTGCCTGTTTAAGGCCTGTGTAAGTGTGTGAGGTTCGTTTCTTATTTTGATTGTACGATCAAAATTCTCCTGGTTTATTTGTTTAATGGCATCAAAAAAGCAATTCCAACCTGCTTCCCAGGCAACTAGCATTTCCTTTTTAGTTTTGTATGAGGCCTCAAATTCTGAGTCCCTGTTTCTCCAAATTTTTTCACCATCCTCTGTAAGGAAGTTGGTCCACCTGTTAAGCATATTCCCCGATAAATGTTTTACAATTACCGCAATACTGTTACCGGAACTATCATATTTCCAATGAATGTCTAGGTCATCTAGTTGAATAAAGGTTTTGTCGCCAAGGGATTTATAGCGAGTGCATTCAAATAATAAACTTTTCAAGTAATCTACCTGTAAATTCATATTTTACTTGGTTTGAATTAAAACCTAAAATATTTGTATTAAACAGATAGTGGTCTATTGCGCTTCAGGCACAAACTGCAAGGCAGCTCCGTTAATACAATGTCGCAGTCCGGTGGTTTCCCGGTGGCCGTCCTCAAAGACATGGCCAAGGTGGCCGCCACAAACTGCACAATGTTCTTCTGTTCTTTGATACCCAATTTTGTAATCTACATCAAAGGCTACGTTCCCCTCAATTTCTCTGTCGAAACTTGGCCAGCCCGTACCCGAATCAAATTTGTATTCGCTCTTAAATAATTCTGTTCCACAGCCTGCGCAAACATATGTCCCTGCCATTTTATTTTTTAATAACTCGCTGGATCCCGGATTTTCTGTTCCTGCTCTTCTTAGAATATAAAATTGCATGTCCGTTAGTTCTTTACGCCATTCTTCCTCAGATTTAACAACCCTATATGTCTCTGTTTGTTCTTCCCCTTCTACGGTAACTACTTCTTTTTCTTGCGAAACCCCTTTGCATCCCATAGAAATCAATAGGAAAATGCACGCATACTTTTTCATGATAATTTATTTTTTTCTTTTACTATTTTTTTTGATGGTTTTGAACTCAAAACCTTTCAAAGTTAAGGATAACTTCATAAAAAAATCCCTGCTTTAAAATTGCAGGGATAGTTTTTATTTAATTTATAGATACTACTACAATTGTATTCTGTTAATATCTGTTTCACTTATGTTTAAGCTGCTCATAACTTCCTCAATATTTGAGGTATCCATTTTTGAGGATTGGGCAAATTCAGCAGGTACAATAGCTATTCTAAAAACTTGGTTGTCTGTATCTCCGGGGGTAAGGGTTCCAAGGTCAAAATCTGATTCTAAAAAGACACTTACATCCAGAAATGTAAAGTCATAATTGTATTGCAGCAAACCCTGAGCCAAAATTCGGGTTTGTGGTAATAGCCTCCATACATCCAAAGGTTCACCATTACTATCTTCTGCGACCGTCCAAAGTAAGTAAACCAAAACTACATCAGATTCAAATACTTCAACGGTCTGTGGAAATTCATATAATAGGGAATAATTATTTCCGGCATCAAAAGTGCCTTCAATCTCAAGGACCTGACCCAAAATATTAACACCGTCCTCGCCATTTTGCCCATCAAAACCAGGAGGTCCCGGGGGTCCTACCGGCCCTTCACATGACAAAATAATTAAGGTTAAAAATGCGCCAAAAAGTAGTTTGATCTTTTTCATAATTGTAAATGTTTAATGATTATTATTTTAAGTACGTTTTTATTATTCTTTAAAATTTGACATATTGTCTTAACCCAGAAAACAAAAAGCGTTCCAAAAATAGATTATGCCGCAGGATTATCTTCAAATTCTTTAAAAATTGAGGCTTTGGAGTATTGTATTTCAGATAATTTCCTATTTTTAACAAAAACCCAACTAACTAATTATGATGTTAAGACAACAACGTGTTGTAATTGAAAATATTAATCCTCAGCTTCATTGTGGAGCTTTTTTTATTAAGCGAGTCGTTGGAGAATCTGTTATAGTTTATGCGGATGTTATAGGAGATGGACATGATATAATTCAGGCAGAGCTTCAATATAAGCACTCAGACGAGCAATCTTTTAATACGGCGCGTATGGAACATCTTGGCGATGACGTCCATAGGGTTTCCTTTAAAGTCCTTAAGCAGGGCTTTTATATTTACAGAATTTCAGCCTGGGTAGATCATGCTCAAAACTGGCAGCATGGTATTGAGGCTAAGTTAAAAGATAATCAGCACGTTAACAGTGAACTTTTGGACGGTGTTCAACATTTGCAAACCTTGTCAAAAAAGATAAATTCTGCTGATAAGAAGTATATAAATGATTTGATTGAATCTTTTCAAAACGAAGATTTATATAATAAAGCTGTTAAACATGCAGTTTCAGATAAACTACATCAATTATTTGTTAAGTATCCAAATCGTGTGTTGGCAAATACCAGTGAGGAACTTAAGGTTTATGTAGACAGGCTTAAAGCAAATTTCAGTACCTGGTACGAATTTTTTCCAAGGTCATCTTCCCCTGTGGATGGGAAGCATGGAACGTTTAACGATTGCGAGGCTTTACTGCCTAAAATAGCGGGCATGGCCTTCGATGTGCTTTATTTACCACCAATACATCCCATAGGCGAGGTAAACAGGAAAGGAAAAAACAATACTACAAATGCTCAGGAAAGCGATTCCGGGGTACCTTGGGCAATTGGCTCTAAGCTTGGCGGACATATGGAAATACATCCGGAGCTAGGCACCGAGAAAGATCTTAAAAGTCTTATAAAAAAAGCGAAAGAACTGGATTTGGAAATTGCCCTGGATTTGGCTTTTCAGGCCGCTCCTGATCACCCCTACATATCGAGTAACCCCGAATGGTTTAGAAAAAGACCTGATGGTACCATGCAATATGCAGAGAATCCTCCTAAGAAATATCAGGATATTGTGAACTTCCATTTTGAATCCAGCGATTTTAAAGAACTGTGGTCAGAATTGTTGGCTGTAACCCTTAAATGGGTTGGACTTGGAGTACAAATTTTAAGGGTTGACAATCCTCATACCAAACCATATTATTTTTGGAATTGGTTAATTGCAGAGGTAAAAAAGAAACATCCAGATGTACTTTTTTTGGCGGAAGCCTTTTCCAGGCCTAAGGTAATGCAGCAGTTGGCCAAGCAAGGATTTTCACAGTCATATACATATTTCACATGGAGGGTACACAAGCACGAAATTATAGAATATATGCTGGAGCTTACCCAAACTGAAATGAAGGAGTATTACCGTCCAAATTTTTGGCCTAATACGCCGGATATTAACCCATATCATCTGCAAGGAGCCAATGAGGCCATGCATATTGCCCGTTATGCTCTGGCGGCAACTTTATGTGGCAATATAGGAATATACGGGCCTGTTTTTGAGTACATGATTTCTGATGCCATGCCGGGAAAAGAAGAGTATCTGAATTCAGAGAAGTATGAAGTGAAATTTTGGGATTGGTCTATTGAAAATAAACTGACACTAATTATTACACGTTTAAACCAGGCCAGGAAAAATCATGAAGCATTACAACAAACGAACAATATCAGGTTTTGCCATATAGAGAATCACCAGCTTATAGCGTTCTATAAATGGAACGAAGATAAATCGGATGAAGTATTGGTTATTATTAACCTAGACTCACATTATTCGCAACGAGGAATGCTTCAACTACCCATTGGAGAATTTTCCCTTAACATTGAACAAGGGCTGACCATGCATGATCTTGTCACCGACAATAGTTATCTTTGGTATGATGAGTGGAATTTTGTAGAATTACACCCGGCATTACCATTTCATTTGTTTCACATTAAAAATTAATAATGTCCAAGAAAAAACAGGACTCCGTTTTACAGCCACCCTACTCATTTAATGTAGCCTGGGAAAATTTATTGGATGATAAGAAATTTATTAAAGTATTTCTTTCGGATGTCCTAGAGGCCTATGTGGTTCAACAACGATGGTATGGAGGTAAAGCGAGTAAACTAAAGTATATTGAGCTTCGGGAATATTTTAGGATACAGCAGAAGGGTGAAGTATATTATGGATTATTGCTCGAGGTGAACTTTGAAGAGGCATTTTACCAGCATTATTTTTTACCCATTGCATTTGTCACGGACGAGAATTTTGCTGAAAAAGACAGGATTCTGCCACTAAGTATTAACGGACAAGCGGGTTTTATAATAGATGCGATTAACCTTGAAGCTTTCAGGAAGTTAGTCTTTGAACGTATTGTCAACGCAGAACCAATTGATACTACCCGCGTAAGGTACCATAAAAGCCTTGAATTTCATGATGCTGTTTATGAATCATCACGTTTTATGGGGCTTGAGCAGAGTAATACTTCGGTAATAATCAATGATAAATCGGTTATTAAGTTCTTCAGAAGGATATACGCAGATAAAAATCCCGATTTTGAAATGAGTCAGTTCCTTTCGGAGCGAAAAGGTTACAAAAATACACCAGCCTATCAGGGGAGCATAAGCATCATGGATGCAGATAATGTTAACGTTACCATAGCATTGATGCAGGAAATGGTTCCCAATCAGGGTGATGCATGGGATTTTATGTTGAAAGAATTACATAAAATCTTTAGTAACCTTGAAAATAAGGGGATAAATGTTCAGCAGTTGCCGCGAAAGGAACTGTTTGAGAGGTTGAAAATTAGGGATGTTCCGCCTGAAATTATAGATTGGGCGGGTTTGAACGTTTTCCTAAAACTTCAGGTACTTGCACAGAGAACCGCAGAGATGCATATAGCACTGGGCTCAGAATTTGAAGATACAGCATTTACACCTGCTCATTTTAACGGAGATTACGAGGTATGGTTAAAGAACAGACTACTCTATCAATTTCAAAATAGACTAAATACGGTTGAAAATAACCTTCATCGTCTGGAAGGTTTATCGCTTGAACTGGCCAATGAGTTTTTGGAGCGGAAAAATGAGATTAGAAAACGCTTTGTGACCTTTGACTGGACCAAACTCAAAGGAGAAAGGATTCGCGTTCACGGAGATTATCATTTGGGTCAGGTATTGGTTCAGGACGATGATTTTTATTTGTTAGATTTTGAAGGAGAGCCAGAAAGTACAATCAGGGACAGGAAAGTAAAGCAGCCGCCTTTAAAAGATATAGCGGGTCTTTTCCGGTCATTTCATTACGCGGTTTATGCAACAATTTTCAACCATATGGAGGAATATGCATATTCACAGGAAGATCTTTTTCTGGCAGGGGAGATTCTTTATCGTTACTTTATTGGAGTCTTTCTGGAAACCTACGCCAGTCTTATACAAGAGCATAACATAAACATAGGTTACCGCCAGGAGCGAATATTTCTTTTAGAGTATTGCATGCTCGAAAAGGCAGTTTACGAATTGGGATATGAAATGAATTCAAGACCCAGATGGGCCGTGATACCTTTGCGGGGTATTATGAGTATTATTAACGAACCTAACTAACAACATAAATATGGGCAATGTAATTCCCTATAGCTTATTATCGGATTTTGATATCAATCTTTTTAAAGCGGGCAAACATTATCGGCTTTATAATCATTTGGGTTCACACCCCGTAAAACACAAGGGTAAGAAAGGGACGTATTTTGCTGTTTGGGCACCTACAGCCAAATCGGTCTCCGTAATAGGTGATTTTAATTACTGGGTGGAAGGGGAGCATCAGCTAAATGTAAGATGGGATGAAAGTGGTATTTGGGAAGGGTTTATTCCAGGAGTAGAGCAAGGTGCCTTGTACAAATATAAAATACATTCACATAATAATGATATTAAAACCGAAAAAGCAGACCCTTTTGCAAGGTTTTGTCAACATCCGCCTGATACAGCCTCTATAGTATGGGATAATACTTATAAATGGAAGGATAAGAATTGGATGGATACCCGTGAAACTAAAAATAGTTTAGACAAACCGTATTCTGTATATGAAGTTCATCTTGGATCCTGGAAGCGTACTAAGGAGAATGAATTTATGTCTTATGTAGATCTGGCAGAAGATCTGGTTAAATACTTAAAGGAAATGAATTTTACGCATGTAGAATTCATGCCGATTATGGAATATCCTTATGATCCTTCATGGGGTTATCAGCTTACGGGCTATTTTGCGCCTACATCCAGATTTGGTAAGCCTGAAGATTTTAAACTCCTGGTTGATAAACTTCATCAAAATGATATTGGCGTCATCCTGGATTGGGTTCCTTCCCATTTTCCTGAAGATGCCCATGGGTTAGGATTTTTTGACGGCTCCAGCCTATATGAGAATCCGGACAAAAGAAGGGGCTATCATCCGGATTGGAAAAGTTTGATCTTTAATTATGGCAGAAACGAAGTTCGGGCATTCCTGATAAGTAACGCCAACTTTTGGTTGGACCAGTATCATGCAGACGGTCTTCGGGTAGACGCCGTTGCATCAATGTTATATTTAGATTATTCTCGTGAAGAAGGTGAGTGGGAACCAAATATTTATGGCAACAATGAGAATCTTGAAGCTATATCGTTTATCCGAGAACTCAATCAAGAAGTGTACAGTAGTTTTAAAGGAATTCAAACCATTGCCGAGGAATCAACTTCATTCTCTATGGTCTCAAAACCAGTAAGCATAGGAGGACTAGGATTTGGAATGAAGTGGATGATGGGTTGGATGCATGATACCCTGGAATACTTTAAAAAAGAGCCTATTTACAGAATGCACCATCAGAATGACCTTACATTTAGCATGACCTATGCCTTTACCGAAAACTTCATGCTTCCATTTTCCCATGATGAAGTAGTTTATGGAAAGCAGTCTTTATTATATAAAATGCCGGGAGATGAATGGCAAAAATTCGCTAATTTAAGATTGCTTTATGGATATATGTTTACTCACCCCGGTGCTAACCTTATATTTATGGGTGCAGAGTTTGGGCAGTCTTCCGAATGGAATTTTCAGCAAAGCCTCGATTGGCATTTGCTACAATATGATTATCACTCCGGTATTCAGGAGTTGGTAAAAGACCTAAATAAGCTTTATCGTTCATCACCTGCCCTTTATGAAAAACAATTCAGCCCTGAAGGATTTCAGTGGATTGATTACGGAGATTATGACAATTCTGTACTTAC
>Ga0209456_10000084_pt1 | contig 47825 bp, 46 predicted proteins | sample COG_11_FD_184755 | JGI IMG/M metagenome (GOLD analysis project Ga0209456, IMG submission 184755) | Pelagic marine sediment microbial communities from the LTER site Helgoland, North Sea, for post-phytoplankton bloom and carbon turnover... | ecosystem: Environmental > Aquatic > Marine > Neritic...
CGGGACGTCGCTGTTGGAGAGCATGAGCTTGCAACCTCGGCGGTCGAGCGCCTTGTAGACATCTCGCAGCCGCGTTTGATCGTCTCGAGAGAAGCCGTCGCGCGCATAAGAAGTGAAGCTCGCCGTTTGGGACACGGGCTCGTAAGGCGGGTCGAAGTAGACGAAGTCGCCTGGCTTGGCGTTCTTGAGCAGTGCGTCGAAGGAAGCGCACCTCAGGTCTGCACCTTGAAGCGCCAGGCTCGCCGCCTGCAAACCATTCTCGTTCAAGATGCGTGGGTTCTTGTATGCACCGACCGGCACGTTGAACGCGCCCTTGCGATTCACCCGGTGCAATCCGTTGAAGCAGGTCTTGTTGAGATAGATGAACATCGCCGCCCGCGTCGATGTCGAAACGCGGCGGCTCTGGTTGTAGCGCTCACGTACCTGGTAGTAGCTTTCCTTCGAGTGGCGGCGCGCGAGCCTCCGCAACCCGCCGATCACGGCTTCGACGTCATCGCGAATCGCTGTGTATGCGGCTACCAAGCTCGGGTTGATGTCGGTCAGCAACGCCCGCCTCGGGCGGCGTGAAAAAAAGAGTGCGCCACCCCCAACGAATGGCTCCACATGGCGCATCCGTTCGACCCCGGGTGGGAGCAGCGGCCGCAGCTGACTGAGCAATCGACCCTTGCCCCCGACCCACTTCACGAAGGGGGCTGCCTCCCGTGGCTCTCGCTCGGTCCTCGCCGCGACCGCTGCAGATGTCGTCATGTGTAGTATGATCACCTACACAAGCGGCACAGCGAAAGAAAACGGCGCTACTCGGCGTCGGCGACCATCCCGCGGAGCCGGTCCAGGGCCTCTTCGAGCACCGACATCGCCGGACCGAAAGAGAAGCGCATGTGCCCGACGAAGCGCGAGGGCCGGCCCGTCCGGCGCTTGCCCGGGTTCACGTCGAAGAAGTGCCCCGGCACGGCGATCACCTGGCGCTCGAGGGCCGCCTTGAAGAAATCGTCGCTGTTTCGAAGCGAGGGGGGCAGGCCGCTCAGGTCTCCCCATGCGTAGAAGGTGCCCTGGGGTTCGAGGTCGAACTTCACGCCGATGTCCTTCAGGCCCCGCACGAGGAACTCGCGCTTCTTTTTGAATTCGGCGTGAACCGCCTTCGCTTCGGCAAGCGTGGGCTCTTCCTGAATCAGGTCGATTGCAGCGCGCTGAATCGGCGCAACGCCACCGCCGTCTAGGAAGGAGCCTGCGCTAGCGGCTGATTCGATGACGTGCTTCGGACCGACAATCCAGCTCACGCGAAAACCAGGATATCGCCAGTTCTTCGTGAGCCCGTCAAAGACGACGATGGGGTCCTGGTCGACGTTCTCGACGTACTGCGTCGCGCTGACGATCGATTGCGCTCCAGTCCAGACGTAGTGCGAATAAAACTCGTCGAGCAAAAGGGCACAGTTCAAATCCCGCGACGTCTCCACCCAGCTCGCCAACGCGTCTCCATGCACGACCTTGCCCGTCGGGTTGCAAGGGTTACTCGCCAGAATCGCGCTCAGGCCGCGTCCGAGGATCTCTTCCTCGAGCTCTTCGCGGGTGAACTCGTATCCGTGCTTCGGGTCGAGCAAGATCGGGATCGGCAAGAAGCGCCGAAACACGTCGAGTAGCTCTTCGTAGGCGGTGTAGTCCGGAAGGAAGTGTCCGAGGTGAATCGGAGCGATCGCTGCGCATACCCGCATGACTGCGACGCGCCCGCCACCGGCGATGCCGACGTTTTCGGCGGAGTACTGCGATTTCATTCCGCGGCGAAACAGCCTATTGTAGAGGCCGGCCACCGCTTCGCGCAGCTCCCAGATGCCAGGAACCGGCGCGTAGTCGAGGTCACCGCTGTGGACCGGGATGTAGGTCACCCGTTCCGGAGCGCCGGGAAGCGGTCCGGTGTCCGGCTGACCTTGGCCGAGGTTGCACCAACCCGGTGCGTCCAGGCTGAAGCCACGCTTCTGCGCCTCGACCGTGACGTAAATCACCCCGGTGCGCGGGACCGGGCGAAATGCCGCGACCTCCGCAACGTCGTTCATGGGGTTGGACGTCGGCTGACTCATGAGCAGCGGCACTCTAGCAGAAGTCTTGAAATGCGATAGCCTTGGCGGATGGATGTCTTGCGGATCGAGGAGCTGATGGTCGACTGCGTGGTCGGGGTGTACCCGCACGAGCGCAACGCGTCGCAGCCCCTGCGCGTCGACGTCGAGATGCACCTGCAGACCGAGACGGCTGCAGTCAAAGAGAGCCTGCGTTCCACGGTCGACTACGCCGCCACCGCGTCGCAACTGGTGTTCCTTCTGCGGAGCTGCCGCTTTCGCCTTCTCGAGACCGCAGCGCACGTTCTGGCCCGCTACATCCTCGCACCCCCGGCGCCCGATGAGCGCCGCGCTCAGATCGACTCCGCCGTCGTCCGTCTCACCAAGCCCGGAGCACTTCGGAGCTTTGCGATTCCCTCCCTGGAGATCGAGCGAAGCGCCTCATGGTGCAAATTCGAGGTCGAGAACAAGCCATTTGGAACCGTCGACGTGATCTACGAAACGAAAGGCGCCGGTATCTACCGGCTGAACGTCGCCCCCGGCAAAGGCATTCCGCTTCACATGCATCAGCAGATGCGGGAGTCCGAGATGGTCTTGGGCGATGGGCTGCTCTGCCAGGAGCAGCCTTGCGCGCCAGGGACGGTGCACCGCTGGCCGAGAGGTGCTGCACACCGCTATACGAACCCCACCGACCGGCATCAGACGATCCTCTGTGTCGACTCGCCGCGCTTCATGCCGGAGGACGAGATCGAGGTGGCCGGAGAGCCCGCCGACGTTCCGGCCGAGCCACCCTGGGGTCCGATTGCGGGGCTGGGTTGAAATGACGGTTTCAGAGGGCACGGTGATCGTCACCGGAGCAACCCGTGGGATCGGGCGCGCTACGGTCGAGGCGATTCTCGCGCGAGGCGGGCGGGTCGTCGCGATTGCCTGCGACCAGGAAGCCTTGCGCGAGCTCAATGCGTCCGAGCCCGATCGGATTCGGGCCCTGTCCGTGGACCTCGAGGACGCAGCCCGTGTGGTGGAGGCCGCACAACATGCCATCGATGCCTTCGGAAGCGTCGATGGACTCGTGAACTGTGCCGGGGTCGCCCGTTACGAGCCCGTGGGGGCCATCGGCCTCGAATCGATCGAGGCCCAGCTGCGCGTCAACCTCGTCGCGCCGCTTCTCCTTTCGCAAGCGATCGCGGGGCACCTGCGCGACCGGGGAGGGTCCATCGTCAACGTGTCGAGCACCTTGTCCGAACACGTGGCTCCGCAGACCGTTGTCTATGCGGCGACCAAGGCTGCCCTGAACGCGCTGACCAAGGGCCTCGCCCTGGAGCTCGCCGGAGCGGGGGTGCGCGTGAACGCTGTGCTGCCGGGCGGCGTGGAGACAGACATGCTCCGAACGCCGCGTACGCGGCCAGGCGAGGCTCTCGACCCAGAAGAGCTCGAGGCTCGGGTGGAGTCCCGGCTCGCCACCCTGGCGACCTTGCACCCGCTCGGCCGGCTCGGAACGCCCGAGGAGGTGGCGGCCGTGATCGTCGGCGTCCTCGATCAAACCTGGCAAACGGGAAGCTTGGTCACCATCGATGGTGGCCTCTCCCTCGCCTAGGCTTGAAGCGCCGACTGTTTTCTCACACACTCCGCCGGACGTGGCTCGAACCCAGAAGGTCGTACTCGATGCGGACGCCATCCAACGGAGCATTCGCCGCATTGCTGTCGCGATTCTCGAAGCGACGTCAGGCATCGAAGATCTGACACTGGTTGGCATTCGGCGCGGTGGTGTTCCGCTTTCACAGCGGATTGCAGAGGAAATCGCCAAGGTCGAGGGAAGGCCGCCGCCAGTCGGGACGGTCGACATCTCGCTCTACCGAGATGATGCTGCGACGGCGCTTCCCAATCCGAAGATCGGGCCGAGCGACATTCCGTTCGACGTGAGCGGCCGTCATGTGGTGCTCGTCGACGATGTCCTGCACACCGGGCGCACGGTCCGTGCTGCCATTGAGTGCCTCCAAGACCACGGCCGCCCGGCACGCGTCTGGTTTGCAGCGCTCTGCGACCGCGGCGGCCGCGAGCTTCCGATCGCTCCGGATTTCATCGGTCGCACCATCGACATGGACCCGACGGGACGCCTCGACGTCTGGGTCGATGCAGCCGGCCCGGATCGCGTCGTGCTGACCGAGGGGGAATGATGGAGCCGTTCGCCCATCGAAGCCTCCTCGACATCGAAGGGCTCACGAAGGCCGACGTAGAGCGCATCCTCGATACGGCCGAGGCGTTTCTTCAAGTCTCGCGCCGTCCTGTGCGCAAGGTCCCGACACTCCGCGGCAAGACGGTGATCAACCTGTTCTACGAGGCATCCACACGCACTCGGACCTCTTTCGAGCTCGCCGGCAAGCGACTCAGTGCGGATGTCATCAACATGAACGTATCGGCGTCGAGTGTGGAAAAGGGCGAGACGCTGCAGGACACTTGTCGGACGCTCGAAGCGATGCATCCCGACGTGGTCGTCATTCGACACGACGCCTCCGGCGCGCCGAGCTACGTGGCTTCCAAGATCGGCTGCAGCGTCATCAACGCTGGTGACGGGATGCACGCCCATCCCACGCAGGCGTTGCTCGATGCGTTCACGATCCGTCGCGAGAAGGGCACGCTCGAAAACCTGGTCGTGACCATCGTCGGAGACGTTTCGCACTCGCGTGTCGCGCGTTCCAACGCACATCTATTGAACCTGTTCGACTGCGAGGTTCGCGTCGTCGGTCCGCGCACCTTGCTGCCACCGGCGGCCGACTCTCTCGGCGTCCGCGTGTTCGACCGGCTGGAGGATGGGCTCCAAGGCGCCGACGTCGTGATGGTCCTTCGCATCCAGCAAGAGCGACTCGCGGGTGCGCTGTTGCCGAGCCTTCGCGAATACGCGCGTACTTTCGGCATCGGTCCGCGCACGATTCAGTACGCGAAGCCCGACGCGATCATCATGCACCCTGGCCCGATGAACCGCGGCGTCGAGATCGAAAGCGTCATTGCGGACGGAGAGCGCAGCGTCGTTCTCGAGCAGGTCGAAGCCGGCGTCGCCGTGCGCATGGCACTCCTCTATCTATTCGCCGGCGAAGCCAATGAGCCGCCGGTTGTAGGCGAGGCCGATTGACTGGCGTCCGGACGGGGCTGGACCGCATTGCCGATGGTGACTCGGACGCGCTTCGACTGGTCGCCGGTCGAAATGTAGGCTTGCTGGCGCACGCGGCCAGCGTCGATCGAACGCTCCGTCCGGCGTCGTGGGTCCTCCACCACGCAGGCGCTCGTGTTTCCGCGCTCTTCGGTCCCGAGCACGGGTTTGCCGGCGCCGCTCAAGACATGGTAGGCGTTGGATCCCAGGACGAGGCGGAGGTTCCGGTCTATTCGTTATATGGGGGCGACGCCGGGGACTTGAGCCCAAAACCGGATTGGATTCGGGGTTTGGACGCGATCGTGATCGACCTTCAAGACGTCGGGTCGCGCTACTACACCTACGTTTGGACCGCTGCGCTTACGATGAAAGTCGCCGCGACGGTTGGCACCGAGGTGGTGCTCCTCGATCGACCCAACCCGGTTGGAGGCGCTCGCGTCGAAGGCGCTCCTCAACGCGAAGGCTATCTCTCTTTCGTGGGTTTGTATCCGGTCGCCGTGCGGCACGGCCTCACCATCGGCGAGCTCATGCGCTGGGTGTGCAAGAGAGAGAAGATCGACGATTCGGCCCTGCACGTCGTACCGATGGATGGATGGAACCGAACGATGGACTGGGACGACACCGGCCTCCCTTGGATAATGCCGTCGCCCAACATGCCGACGCTCGACACCGCGCAGGTGTACCCGGGCGGATGCCTGGTCGAAGGCACCAAGCTCTCGGAAGGACGGGGGACCACGAGGCCGTTCGAACTCTGGGGCGCCCCAGGGTTGGACGTCGGCCCGCTCTTGGATCTCGATCTTCACGGTGTCAGGTTACGGCCCGTCGAGCTGACGCCGACATTTCACAAATTCGCTGGGCGAAGCTGTTCCGGAGTACAGGTGCACGTCACCGACCCTTGGATTTTTCGCCCTTATGAAACGTACCTTCGTATGCTCGGTGCCGTGCTCCCGCAGCGATCCGCCGAGGAGCGCTGGCGAACCGAGGTGTACGAGTTTGTGTCGGACCGCCCAGCGATCGACCTTCTCACAGGCGGTCCCGAGTTCCGCACCGCGGTGGACCAGGGCGGATCGCTCGACGACGTGCTGGCCGACGAAGCCCGTGGTGCCGCCCAGTTCGAGGATGGGCGCCGCGCAGCGTGGCTTTACGAGAAGTGACGAAAGCCACCTTGCTCGATGTCGATCGCCTGACCGGCCTCATCGAGTACCCGAACACCGACGCCCTCGGTGATTTCTCCGATCTGCGTACCCAGGGCGCTGGCTTCCGCCGACTCCGGCGCGGTAAAAAGCAGCTCGTAGTCCTCTCCTCCGGTGAGGGCGAGCGCGACCGGGTCGAGGTTCAGCGCTTCGCAAGTCAGGTGGTAGTCGAGCGCGCTAGGCAGGCAGTCCGCGTGTACGATCGCAGCCACGCCCGAAGCCGAAACCAGGTGTCGCAAGTCTTGAAGGCAGCCATCGGAAACGTCGACCGCTGCCGTCGCTAGGCTGGCAAGCACCTTGGCTGCGTGGCCATTGCTCGGCGGCCGTTTCCAGCGCTCGACGAAACTCTCGGCCTGCTCGAGATCGAGGGCGCCAGCCTGAAGGATCGCAAGTCCGAGCGCGGCCGAGCCCAACGTTCCCGTGACGTAGACCGCGTCGCCTGGAGCGGCGCCCCGCCGGGTGAGCGACTTGGCGAGAGGCAATCCGAATACCGTCGTCGTTATGGAGAGCGACCGACCCTGGCTCAAGTTTCCCCCGATGACTCGCGCTCCGGTGCTTCGCGCCGCGTCGGCGAGCCCGTCGACCAGCTCACGGAAGTCCTCATCGGGCAAGCTTGCGGGGAGGGTGAGGGCGACCACCGAGGCGCTCGGCATGGCGGCCATCGCCCAAACGTCGCTCACCGCTGCAACCATCGCGCGATACCCCAGCTCGCGACACGAGAGCATATCACGTCGGAAGTGGACGTCTTCGACCTGCGTGTCGACCGTGACGATGGTCGGTCGATTGCCGAAGTTGATTACCGCGGCATCGTCGCCGATGCCGACCAGCACCTTCTTCGATTCACCGCCTAGGTTGAAGCGGGTCTTCAGCCATTCGATTTTGGCGAACTCATCATGCATCTTCGTCGGCAGCCGGAAGCGTCACGATGAAGATTGTGCCCTCGCCGAGCGTGCTGGTCACCTGGATCTCCCCTTCGTGACCGTCGACGAGCTGTTTCACGATCGACAATCCCAAACCCGCGCCACCACGAAGGCGCGTGGTGCCCGCATCGATCTGATAGAACGCGTCGAAAACCTTGCTGAGGTTCTCCCCGGAGATGCCCATGCCGCTGTCCTCGACCGTCAGGACCACGGCGGGCCGGCTGGCCGCGAACAACGCGACGCCCAGTCCCGAAGAGCCGGCTGCATCGAGCTTGCCCGGCTCTGCACGGACGACGACCTCGCCGCCTTCGTCACTGAACTTCACGGCATTGTCGGCGAGATTGAGCAGGATCTGACTGAGGCGAACCTGGTCTCCCCAAATCTTTGGTGTCTCGTCGTCCACTTGGATGTCGAGCGAAACGTTGCGCCTGTTGGCTGCCGGTACGATCGTCGATACCAGGTCAGAGAGCAGCGCGCGCGGGTCAACCGCTTCGTAGTTGAGATCGAGGTTCTTGGCCTCGAGTCGGCCGAGGTCGAGCAGGCTGCTTATCAAGCCGAGGAGTTGGTCGGCCTTACTGCGAATCGTGCCCAGAAATTCGGCTTGGCCGTCACTCAGCGCGCCGGCGGTGCCACTCTCGAGCATCTCGGTGTAGCCAATGATCGACGTGAGCGGGCTGCGGAGCTCGTGACTCACCGTGGCCAAGAACGTGCTCTTGAGCTGGTCTAGTTGCTTCAGCTCGTCATATGAAGTCTTGAGTGCCTCGTTCGCTTCGGCGAGCTCGCGGTAGTTCTCGCGAACGCTGGCGATCTGCATCGTAGACGCAAGCAGCGCTCGGTGACCCGAGAACACGAGAAGATCGAGAACGCCTTTGAGGTGGGCAGAGATCTCTTGGGCGACGTCTTCGCGCACACGCGGCATCTTTGCGAAATGCCCGCGCGCGGTGCCATCGTCGATCGCTGCGTCGACCGAGCTCAGCGATGGAGGAGGAACCTTCGTCTCGGCGGGTACGTAGGGTCCCACGATAAATCGGCCGATTGGGCGCCCCTGGTAATCGAGTGGCACGATCCGATAGACAGCGCCCGTAAAGCACGGGTAGACGTTGGTCTGCCCGTTCCGATCCAAGTCTCGAACAACGCCGACCGTGCGCGCGCATTCGCGTTCACCGTTGATCGAGGTATTGATGTAGTTGCACAATGGCCGATCTCGGTGGACGTCGGCGAGAAGTTCGCCTTCGTGGGAGATCACCCGAACCGGTAGCCCAAACAGGGCGAAGAACGACTTGCATACGGAAGTCACCGAGTCGCGAGGCAGCACGTCCTCGAGGCGAAGCACGTCTCCCAGAAGGATATCGGCGGCGCTCATGTCGTCCTGCATCATCGCTCCCGTTGCCCAGGATCGTGTTTCAGCTTCGATTCCACCTCGTTCATGAAGCGGACCGGGCTGATCCCAAACTTTTCTTCCAGCTGGTGGTCTTCTTCGAGCTTTCCCCAGGCCTCACGGATCAAACCACGCAGGGTCTGCATGACGCCGTAACCGCGCGTAGCAACCGCTTTGTAGATTGGCTCGCGGCTTCGCTGCGCAATCACTTCGAGCTCTTCGTCCGTACGAATGTGGTCCATGTCGCGTTTGTTGAACTGAATGACGATCGGAATGCCTTCCGGGTCGATCCCGTTTTCCTCGAGGTTCTGCTTCAGGTTTAGAAACGCCTCGCGGTTGGCATCGGCTTCACTGCGTTGCGAGTCCGCAATGAAAGCAACCCCATCGGTACCCCGGAGGACCAGTCGCCGGGTCGCGTTGTGCATGACCTGTCCCGGAACCGTGAATAGCTTCAACCGAACCTTGAGACCGCTCCCGGAGTTCACCGTGATCGGCAGCATGTCGAAAAACAAAGTGCGGTCGTTTTGGGTTTCCAGGGTCATGAGCTCGCCACAGGCGTTCGAGGTCCCGAGCCAGTGGATCGCGCGAAGGTTGCTCGTCTTCCCGCTGAGCGCTGGCCCGTAGTAGACCAGCTTCACGGTCAGTTCTTTCGCAGCGAAATCAATTTGCATCCCGATCCGCGGGCTGCCCGCAACGGGGCTAACCCCGCAACAAGACCAACGCCCCCGCCCCCATCAACACCAACATGATAAAGAACGCGACCCATGTCAGCGTCCTTTTGTGCCCGGGGCCGGTCGGCCTGACCCGGGTGTCCTGCAGCTGCTGGGTGGCCAGCGCGATCAGACCGTCGATCTGCTTGGCGGCGTCTTCCCGGCGGGCGGGATCGGTTTCGCGAACGGCTCGGTAGCGTTTCCCGGCCTCCGGCAGTCGGTCGAGGGCCACACAGACCCCAATGAAGCGCCGATGCGCGTCCTGATTCCCCCATTCGGCCTCGACCCGTGCCCAGGCTTCGTCGATTGGATCCACCAGGGGAGATAGTAGCACGGCCAAGTAGGACGAATATGGCGTAAAAAGAAGGAATGAATGTCAGAAATGCCCGTCACGTTCAGGCCCGGAACAGAGTGCAGGGCCGCGTGCGTTCTCCCAGTTGGGGCAGGAGTTTCCCACCTCGAATTGCAGGTCCGATAACTAGGTACATGTTCGGAAAAAACCTTTTTAATTCTATCACTTGGCGTACAGAAAGAAGTTGACATCAGAGGAGCCTGGGCCTTAGTTTCCGGCTTTAGTGGGAATTTGTGGGATCAAGTGCCAACTGCCTGCTGACTAGGACGAGAGGGTTAGGTTGTTCCGAGGACGCTACGAGCACAGCATCGATGCCAAGGGCCGTACCTCGGTGCCCTCTCGCTTCCGGGAGGTGATGACGGCGCAAGGCGACTCGAAGCTGGTCCTCACGACCGGCTTGGACAGCTGTCTGGTGGCGTACCCGATGGCAGAGTGGCTGGCGTTCGAGAAGCGCTTGTCCGAGCTTCCCCGGTTCGACGCAGATGTCGTCACCCTCAAACGCATTTACGTGTCCGGCGCGGTCGAATGCGAGGTTGACAAGGTCGGTCGGCTTCTGATTCCGGCCTCGCTTCGCAAGCATGCTCGTCTCAAGCGCGACGCGCTCTGGGCAGGGATGGGAAGTTACATCGAGCTTTGGGCCAAGGAGAGCTTCGAAGACCTTCGCAGGGACGTGCTCGGCGACGAGGATCGCCGTTTGGGGATCGCCCGGCGGCTAGCGGAGCTCGGGCTGTGAGCGGGTTTCAGCACACGCCCGTTCTACTCGACGAGGTTCTGGAACAACTCGAGCCCGTTGCGGGCGGCGTCTATGCTGATGTGACGCTCGGCGGCGGTGGTCATGCGAAAGCAATCCTGGAGCACAGCGCGCCCGATGGCCGTTTGATTGGAACCGACCGCGACCCAGGCGCACTCGAAGCTGCCGGTGCCCTTCTTGCTGAGTTTGCCGAACGCGCGACGCTTCGCAAAGCGCGAATCCGGGAGCTTCCGGAGGTCTTGACTTCGCTCGACATCGAGCATGTTGATGGCGTCCTAGCGGACCTCGGTGTGAGCTCTGCTCAGCTCGATCGGGCAGAACGAGGCTTTTCCCTGGCGAACGATGGACCAATCGACATGCGGATGGATCCCAGCGAAGGCGAAACCGCGCTCGATCTGATCGGCCGCAGCGACGCCGACGAGCTTGCCAATGTGATCTACCGATACGGAGAGGAACATCGATCGCGGAAAATCGCGCGCTCGCTACGACGGGCGTACGAAGAGGGAGAGCTCGAAACCACCGGCGACCTACGACGCGCGGTACATCGTGCGACCGGGCCACGTCGCGGGCGCATCGATCCGGCGACCAAGACATTTCAGGCGCTTCGCATTGCGGTGAACGACGAGCTTGGCGAGCTCGAAGCGCTGCTGCAGCAGGCACCAAGCGTGCTGCGGACGGGCGGGGTCGTCGCCGTGATCAGCTTTCACTCGCTCGAGGATCGCATGGTGAAGCATGCGTTTCGCGACAGCGAACATCTCTCACCGTTGACCAAGCGTCCGATCGTCGCGTCCGATGAAGAGCGCGAAAGCAATCCGAGGTCGCGTAGCGCAAAGCTTCGCGCAGCCCGGCGCGTGGAGGTGTTGGCGTGAAGGGTCGCTTTCTACCGCTCTGGTGTGTTGCGGTGTTCGCGACCGCGGCTGCGTTCGTCGTGCATCTTGCGATCCGGTTTGAAACGGTGCGCCTCGGGTACGAAGTGAGCGAAGAACATAGCCGACAGCGTGAGCTCCTGCAGGACCGCCGCCTGCTTTCCATCGAAGCGGCGACACTTCGGCAAAGCGGTCGCGTCGAGACGATCGCGCGCGGAACTCTCGGCATGGAGGTGCCCAAGCCGACACGCATCGTGACCATGAAAGAGACGCGCAAGCGCACGGCTGCCGGGAGGGTGCGGTGAAGAACCGGCGGCAGCGATGGTTTAGGGCGCGGATCGCTCTGCTCGGCGTCTGCGTGGCCTCGGTGGCGACGCTGGTCCTCATTCGGGCGTTTCACCTTCAGATTTCGAGCGGCGATCATTTGCGCGAAATGGCTGAAGGCCAGCACCTTCGGGAGCTTCGTGTCTCGCCGCGGCGAGGTACGATTTACGATCGACACGGCGCAGAGCTCGCGGTCAGCGCGGACGTGGACAGCGTCTACGCCAATCCTCGTCGCCTCAAGGCGATGGAGCAGAATCCCCGGAACGTCGCAAGACGGATCGCCAAAGTCCTCGACGTCGACTCGGAGCGCTTGGCAAAGCGCTTGGCCGCAGACCGCTTCTTCGTTTGGATCGAGCGCCAAGTGACGCCACACGAGGCGACTCGCATTCGCGAGCTCGACATTCCCGGCATCGAATTGATGACCGAAGCGCGTCGCTACTATCCCAACCGTCACCTCGCGGCCCATCTGATTGGCTTTGCCGACATCGACGGAAGGGGCATTGAGGGGATTGAGCTTGCATACGAGGACCGTCTTCGCGGCTCGGACCGGCGCGTCAAAGCGATCCGAGATCGCCGCGGACAGGTGGTCTTCGCGGACGACATGGAGGACGACCGCTCGATGCAAGGGCAAAGCGTCGTTCTCACGATCGACAAGGCGATTCAGCACATCGCAGAGCGAGAGCTCGCGCTAGGTGTGCGGACATTCGAGGCGCGAGGCGGAAGCGTCGTGGTGATGGATCCATCGAGCGGCGAGATTCTCGCACTTGCGAACTACCCGCCCTTCAACCCGAACGAGCCGTCCAAGCATGCGACCGCGCACCGGCGCAACCGTGCCGTCGTGGACCGCTTCGAGCCGGGCTCCACCGTCAAGCCATTCACCATGGCGGCGGCTCTGGCATCGGGTGCGATCAAACCCAATCAATCGATCAACTGCGAGAACGGGGTCACGCGGATGGCCGGGCGCCTTCTCCATGACGCGCATCCCTATGAATGGCTGACCCCCACTCAGGTTCTCGCCTACTCGAGCAACATCGGCACGGCGAAGATCGCGCTCGACCTCGGTAAGAAGGATCTGTACCGCGGGTTCAGGCGGTTTGGCTTTGGCGAGCCGACGGGTCTTGGTGTGCCGGGTGAAACGGCCGGCATTCTGCGTCACTACCGGCGTTGGTACGAAATCGATACCGCCACCGTTTCGTTCGGCCAGGGCATGAGCGTCACCAACGTTCAGATGGCGACCGCGATGAGCGCCATCGCGAACGGTGGGCGTTTGATGCAGCCGATGTTGGTGCGCCGCATGGCCGACGGGCACGGCGCCACGATTGAAGAACACAAGCCACGGATTCGGCGCCAGGTGGTTCCGCGACGTGTGGCCAAGCTCGTAGGGCAAATGCTCACTGCGGTTACCGAGCCGGGGGGCACCGCGATCGAAGCAGCGGTCGACGGGTATCTCGTTGCGGGTAAGACCGGTACCGCGCAAAAAGCTGACTACGTTCACGGTGGCTATGCCAAGGACAAGTGGTTGGCGTCTTTCATCGGGTTCGCGCCCGCAGAACGGCCTGCGGTTGTGATCTCGGTCGTCATCGACGAGCCGGTGATCGCGCACTACGGCGGCACCGTGGCCGGCCCGGTGTTTCGTCGCATTGCCGAAGTCACGCTGCGCCACTTGGGGATCGCACCTGAAGGCAGGCCGGCGGTTCTCGCGCAGAAGAAGCAAATCGCCGTGGCCGAGGCAGAGTTAGCGCCCGAAGAAGAGGCGGTCGAACGAGGGGAGAGCGCGGTTCCTGACGTGCGCTCGCTTCCTTTACGACACGCAGTGATCGCTCTACACGCAGAGTCGCTGGTCGCGGAGGTTCGAGGCTCTGGGCTCGTGGTCTCGCAGGACCCTGCGCCTGGCAAAGCGGTGGCGCACGGAGCGCTGGTTCGCCTCCAGTTGGAGCGGCGGCGCTTCGACGGGGAGGCTGCGGTTCCCGAAGATCGCTCGAAAACACTTGCAACGGCGGTACCCCGGAGGCCGCATGCCCCCTGAACCGAGAGTAGGAATGACGCTCGCGCAACTCCAGAGTCAGGGTGTTGGCGGCCGAATCACGGGTTTGGCGACGCAGGTCGTGAGCGGCGTGCAGCACGACTCTCGCCAAGTGGCCGCTGGCGATCTCTTCGTGGCCGTGCCCGGCGGGACGCACGACGGGACGAGCTTCGTGGACGATGCCGTCGAGCGCGGTGCGGTCGCGGTCATGGCTGAGCAAGAGTTGGATTGCCGCGTTCCGCAGATCACCGTGCCTGACTCGCGCGTGGGGCTCGGACGCGCCGCGGAATTGGTGTATGGCTCACCGACTAGCATTCTGCGCACGGTCGGCATCACCGGCACCAATGGGAAGACGACGACCGCATATCTCCTGAAGCGTGCGATCGAAGCCGAGTCCGCCACGCCTGCGCTCGTCGGGACCACAGGGTTGCTCACAGCCGACGCAGAGCGTCCGTCGCTTCACACCACTCCCGAGGGCGACGACATCTCACGCTTCGCGCGGCAAGCGCTCGACGACGGGGCGACGCACTTGGTGCTCGAAGTGTCGAGCCATGGCCTTGCGATGCGTCGGGTCGACGCCCTCGACTTCGAGGTCGCAGCCTTCACGAACCTCTCGCGTGACCACCTGGACTTCCACCAGAGCATGGACCACTACGGCGAAGCCAAGGCCCGCCTCTTCACCGCGCTCGGGCCCAGGTACGCGGTCGTTCACGTCGATGACCCATTCGGAGCCGATCTTGCAGCCCGCTTGCGGGTTCCAGTGATCCGCTGTTCGCGGCACTCCGGCAGTCACGCCGAGATCCTTGCGACTGATTGGTCGGTGACCCGTGCCGGGATTCGTGCGGAGGTGGAAACGCCCGCAGGACGGGTCGACATCCGCAGCCCGATGCTTGGAGAGCACAACCTCGAGAACCTCCTCGTCGCACTGGGGTGCGCACACGCGCTCGGCCTAGACTTGCAGGTCGTCTCAAAGGCTTGGGAGACTGCCGCGGGAAGCCCCGGGCGGCTCGAGCGGATCGCGCACCCGCAAGACGTCGCGGTGTTGGTGGACTACGCACATACGCCCGACGCACTGCATCGGGTCCTCGGGACCATGCGGGCCGTGACGCCAAAGCGCTTGATCGTGGTGTTTGGCGCAGGTGGCGACCGCGACACAGGGAAGCGGCCGGAGATGGGCCGAGTGGCCGTGCAAGGCGCCGAGCTCTGTGTGCTCACGAGCGACAACCCGCGAAGCGAAGATCCCGAACGCATCCTCGACGAAGTCGAAGCCGGCGCGAAGCAGGCGGGTGGGGCGCCGGTTGAACCGGGCGAGCTGGCCCGAGCAGATCGCGGTTACTGCAGGCTTGTCGACCGCAGGGAGGCGATTGGAGCCGCGATCCGGGCGGCCCGCCCCGGAGATACCGTGCTCTTGGCAGGTAAGGGCCACGAAAACTACCAGGTCGTCGGGACCGAACGAACACACTTCGACGATCGAGAAGAAGCACGCGCCGCGATCGCCGGCCTAGCGGGAGTGGAATGATGGGCACCCCGATCCCGGCCAATCAGGTCCAGTTTCGCCGAGACGATGTTCTCGCGGCGACGGGGGGCAGCACGAGCGGACCTTCGTGGGAGAACGTCTCAGGCATCGTGACGGACTCACGCGCCATTCGGCCAGGAAATCTGTTCGTCGCACTTCGAGGAGAGCGATTCGATGCGCACGAGTTCGCGGCCCAGGCAATGAACGGGGGCGCGGCTGCGGTTGTCGTGGAGCGGGGGACCTCGCTAGCGGCGCACGTGAGCGCGGTGGAGGTGGGGGACACGCTGCGCGCACTCGGGGACCTGGCCAGGGCGCATCGCGACGGGTGGGCTGGGAAGGTCGTTGGAATCACAGGCTCTGTCGGAAAGACGACCACGAAAGACCTCACCGCTGCGGCGCTGCAGTCGGCGGGTCGCCGAGTACTCAAGACCAGGGGAAATCTCAATAATCGCATCGGCGTTCCGATGACTCTTTTCCAGCTCGACGCGGCGGTCGACACGGCCGTCGTCGAGATGGGTTCCAGCGAGCCGGGAGAGATCGCGCGCTTGGCCGAAATCGCCGCGCCCGATGTGGGCCTCGTGACCCGCGCAACCTTGGCCCACACCGAAGGTCTCGGTTCCGTCGAAGCTGTGGCCGATGAAAAGGTTTCGCTGCTCCATGCCCTCGCGGCGGACGGCGTGGCGGTCGTCTATGGAGATGACCCGCCGTTGAAGAAGCGCGCCTCGGTCGTGGCCGCCAAACGGAAGCTGTTCTACGGCCGCGCCGCGGCAAACGACGTCCGTGTCGTCGAATGGAATGTCGATGCCGATGGCACGCAAGCTCGATTCCAGGTTCGAGGCCGAGACCTCGAACTCGGGATGTCCCTGCTGGGGGCGGGAGCGGTGCTGAACGCGGCCGGCGCCCTCGGGGTCGCACTCGGTCTGGACCTGTCGCTCGAGGACGCGGCCCGCGGAATTGCCGAGGTCGCTCCTTCGCCCGGGCGCATGCAACCGCTGACCGGTACCGGAAACCGCTTCGTCATCGATGACTCGTACAATGCGAACCCGGCATCGATGGAAGTCGCATTGGAGACGGCTCGATCAATCGCCGAGAATCGAGCCGCGCCGCTGGTTGTGGTCCTCGGCGACATGAAAGAGCTCGGCGCCCATGGGCAAGAGGCACACCGCACGGTCGGCGAGCTCATTTCGGACTCTGACGCATTTCTCTTCGTCGGCTGCGGTGAGGGCATGCACGAGGCTGTTGCAACGGCAAACGCACGCGGCACCGACACACTTTGGTTCGAGGATGCCGCCGAGTGCGGAGAGCTTTCCGAGCGCCTCCCGCTGAACGCCGTGATCCTCGTGAAGGGATCGCGTTCGATGGGGATGGAACGCGTGATCACCCCGCTCCTGCGTGAGGGGCAGCGATGATCTACTACCTGCTCTACCCGTTGCACGAGTACGAGTCGCTCTCGTTCCTCAACGTCCTCCGCTACGTGCCGTTCCGTTTCCTGATGGCGACCATCACATCGCTGTTGCTGAGTTTCGGGCTCTACCCATGGTTCATTCGCCGGTTGCAGAGCAAACAAATCGGTCAAGTCATTCGCGCCGAGGGACCCGAAACGCACCTGTCCAAAGCCGGCACCCCGACGATGGGCGGCGCGCTGATGTTGTTGGCGCTGGTGCTTTCGACCGTGCTCTGGGCGGACCCCTCGAACGCCATGGTTTGGGTCGTGACGCTGATTACGGTGGCCTACGGGGTCGTTGGGTACATCGATGACACGTCCAAGATCCGGACGCGTTCGACCGGCGGTCTCTCAGGTAGGTACAAGCTACTACTGCAGTTTACGACTGCCATTCTGGTATGCGGCTGGCTCTACTACGGAGAGGCGGGCCTTCCGAGCGACTGGCTCGAAATTCGTCACCGGCTCGCCGCGCCGTTCTTCGCGTTCTCGAAGTACCCGGTTGAGTTGCCCCCCTGGCTCTACGTCATCTTCTCCTCGTTCGTCATCGTCGGAACCTCGAACGCGGTGAACCTAACGGACGGCCTCGACGGCTTGGCGATCGGCCCGGTCATGATCTCGGCGGGAACATATGCGATCCTCGCATACCTCGCCGGCCTGACCTTGTTTGGAAACATCGTCGCAGGGTACCTGGACATTCCTCACATCGAAAGCGCCGGCGAGCTCAGCATCTTCGCAGCGTCGGTGGTCGGCGTCGGATTCGGTTTCCTTTGGTACAACACGTACCCCGCGCAGGTCTTCATGGGCGACGTCGGCTCGCTGGCACTCGGCGGCGGCCTGGGTGCGCTCGCGGTGCTGACGAAAAACGAGCTCCTCTCGGTGATTCTCGGAGGCATCTTCGTCGTCGAAGCGGTCAGCGTGATCGTGCAAGTCGGCTACTTTCGTATGACGGGCCGGCGCATCTTCCTGATGGCGCCCATCCATCATCATTTCGAGAAAAAGGGTTGGCCCGAGCCCAGGGTCATCGTTCGTTTCTGGATTATCGCGATCGTCTTGGCGGTGTTCAGCCTAGCCACGTTGAAGTTGAGGTGACGGTGGAGCTTTCTCGGAAGAACGCGATGGTGGTTGGTCTTGGCGAAAGCGGGCTGGCCGTCGTGCGGTTTCTGAGGGAGCGCGGCGCGCAGGTTCGAGTCAACGATCGACGAGACGCCGAAGCGCTCGGCGCTGCGGTTCGTGAAGCCGAGGCCCTAGGCGCGCAGCTGGTACTCGGCGGCCATCCCAAGAGTGCGTTCGAAGGCTTGGACCTGATCGTGGTGTCGCCCGGCGTGCCGCCCCTGACAGAGCTCGAAGAAGCTCAGGAGCGCGGTGTTCCTGTCGTTAGCGAAGCGGAGCTTGCCGCCCGCTTCATCGAAGCGCCGATCGTCGCGATCACCGGCACCAACGGCAAGAGCACGGTGACCACATTGATCGGTGAGATGTGCAGCCGGCTCGGTCGCCCCACATTCATCGGAGGCAACCTGGGTCGCCCCATGATCGAGGCCGCCGGCACCGATGCGGGTGCAAAGGGCGGTCTGGTCATCGCAGAGCTCTCGAGCTTCCAGCTGGAGCGGGTCTCGCAGATGAAGGCTCACGTCGCCGTCCTGCTCAACATCAGCGCCGACCATCTCGATCGCTACCCATCGTTTGATGCCTATGCGGCAGCCAAAGCCCGGATTTTCGAGCGTCAGACGGCTGAGGACTTTGCGATCCTACCCGCCGATTCCCCTGATCTTCGCGAGCTCATCGTGGACGGCGGCACAGTGGTCCTATTCGGCGGCCGGCATGGGGCTGTGCGTGTTGTCGATGGGGTGCTCACCGATACGCAATACTCGCTTCGAGTTCCAGTTGCGGAGCTCGGAATTCGTGGCTCGCACAATGTGTCCAACGCCTGCGCGGCGGCGCTTGCGGCGCGTTTGCTCCGTGTAAGCGACGACGAAATCGCCTTGGTTCTTCGCGAGTTCAAGGGCCTGGCCCACCGCATGCAATACGTCGGTTCGGTCGACGGCGTCGAGTATATCGATGATTCCAAGGCCACAAACGTGGGTGCGGCCGTGGCCTCGATCGACGGGCTTGCCGAATCGGATCGAAAGATCGTTCTGATTGCAGGCGGCGTCGACAAGGGCGGTAGTTATCAACCGCTTCGTGAACGAATGGTCGACGAGGGCAGAGCGCTCGTCGTCCTTGGAGAAGCCGCTCCTCTGCTGGAGCGCGCCTTCGCGGGCTCTTCGGTCGAGCTGCGCCGCGCCGAATCGATGGAGGACGCAGTGACGCACGCCGCGGCGTTGGCCCGCACGGGAGACACCGTCCTCTTGGCGCCCGCGTGTTCGAGCTTTGATATGTTCCGCTCGTATGCTGAGCGGGGCGACGAGTTCCAACGAGCCGTCGAAACACTGGGAGGGCAAGCATGACACGTTCTTCGAATCCCCTGCTGATGACCGAACCGGGCCCGCTCGACGTGACGCTTGCCGCCACGCTCGTTGGATTGATCGCCTTTGGCGTAGTGATGGTCTACAGCGCGAGCGCAGTCTACGCGAACAACATGTTCGGGAACGGTTACCACTTCCTGGTCCGACAAACCGTCTTTGCAATCGCGGCGTTCGTCGTTCTTTTCATTTTTGCTCGCGTCAACATCGATTTGCTCCGGCGCTCGACCTACCCAGTCCTATTGATCGCCGTGGTATTGATGATCGCGGTTGCGCTTGGCTTCGGCCGGAGCGCCGGTGGCGCGACCCGCTGGCTCAACTTGGGGCCGGTCAACGTGCAGCCGGCAGAGCTTGCCAAGCTCGCGATGATCATGTGGCTCGCGCATTCCCTCGCGAAAAAGGCGCATCGCGTGCGAACCTTCTCGATTGGGTTTCTGCCACACGTACTCGTTGCCGGGCTGCTGATGCTGCTCTGCCTAGCTCAGCCCGACTTCGGTAGTGCCGTGATGATCGCGCTCCTGACCTTCGTGGTGCTCTTCGCGGCAGGCGCGAAAGCCGGCTACTTGCTCGGCTGTGTCTTGCTTGCGCTTCCAATCGGCTACGCGGCCATCGCATCGTCTCCGTATCGCATGCGCCGGATTGAAGCGTTTCTCGAGCCGTTCGAGCATAGGCAGGGTGCCGGCTACCAGATCACCGAGTCGCTGATGAGCTTCGGGTCGGGCGGATGGACCGGCGTCGGGCTGGGCGACGGCCGTCAGAAGCTCCTGTTCTTGCCCGAGGCCCATACCGATTTTATCAGCGCGATCATCGGTGAGGAGCTCGGGCTCATCGGGGTCTTCCTTCTCAGCGCTGCGTTCGCATGGATCGTATTTCGCGGTCTTCGCGCGGCCTGGCGGGCGCAAGACGAGTACGCCGGCTACCTCGCCGCCGGTATGACCCTGTTCATCGGCCTTCAAGCATTTACCAACTTGGCGGTCGCGATGGGTCTTCTCCCCACCAAGGGCCTCGCGCTTCCTTTCGTCAGCTATGGGGGCTCGTCGCTGCTCGTGAACGCTGCGGCCGCTGGAATCATCCTCAACACCTCGCGTTTCGGCCGATCGCGGCCCGCAGAAGCGCCAACCAAAGCCAAGCCCAAGCGACGTCAGCCGCAGCTTCGAACCGCCAGAGGAGGCGCGCAATGATCCAACGCATCATGGTTGCTGGCGGAGGCACGGGGGGTCACCTGTTTCCAGGTCTTGCCGTGGTAGAAGAGCTTCGGCGTCGGGTTCCCGGCCTCGAAGTGAAGTTCGTGGGGACAGCCCGTGGCATTGAAGCTCGGATTCTGCCCAATCGCGGCGAGGCTGTCGCGCTTCTGAAGGTGACGCCGCTCAAAGGGCAGGGCGTTGGCACGCGATTCAAGAGTTTTGCGCGCATCCCTACCGCGATGAAGGAGGCCTCGTCTTTGATGCGGGACTTCGAGCCCGACCTGGTGCTCGGTGTCGGCGGCTACGCCTCCGGCCCCGTGCTGCTCTCCGCTGCGCTTTCGGGAAGACCGACCGCGCTTCTCGAGCAGAACGCACACGTCGGCATGACCAACCGCATCCTCGCTCGATTCGTCGACCGCGCTTACATCAGCTTCGAGCGGACCGAAGCGGTCTTCGGCAAGCGCAAGTCGCGATTGACGGGCAATCCCGTTCGGCACGAGTTCATCGAGCATGCGCGCCTTGCCCTCGCGGACCCCGAAGGCTTCGAGTCGCGCGCACGCACCGTGCTGGTTCTTGGCGGCTCGCAGGGCGCCAAGAAGCTGAACGAAGACGTGCCCCGCGCGCTGGCCCAAGCTGGAATGGCGAGTCGGAATCTCGAGGTCGTACACCAGACCGGCGAGTCGATGCGTGATGAGGTCGAGGCGATCTATCGAGAGCTCGGAATTCGAGCGAGGGTCGTGACCTTCATCGATGAAATTGCGCGCGCCTATTCGAATGCAGCGCTGGTGATCGCTCGGGCAGGCGCCACGACCTTGGCCGAGCTTTGCGCCATCGGCCGTCCGTCGATCCTGATTCCGTATCCATTTGCCGCCGATGACCACCAAGCCAAGAACGCGGAAGCGCTCGAAGAGCAGGGCGCCTCGATTTGCATTCGAGAGTCCGAGCTCGAGGTGGAGACGCTTGGCTCGCTCGTCGGAGGCCTCTTGGATGACCCGGCCAAGCGGCGGGCGATGTCTCATGCAGCCCGGGCCCACGGGAGGCCGGATGCTGCGGCGGCCATCGTCGATGACATGATGGGCTGGCTTGGCGGTACCGAACCCTCAGGTGAAGCCGCCGAGTCGCCCGAAAGCGATCCTCCTTCCGGGATGCACTACAGCGGTCTCGCGGTGGCACCGATCCTTCGGCTGGGCTGCCCCGAGGTCGGCATGCGCCGGGCGACCCATCGCCCACGCCGCCCGGTTGTCGTCGACGGAGCCCTGTGGGAGTAAGCGAGCATGTTTCGCGGCAGAATTCGGTCCATACATTTCGTTGGCGTCGGCGGCGTCGGGATGAGCGGCATTGCGGAGGTACTGCTCGACTCGGGCTTCGACGTGACCGGCTCGGACCTCCGCGAAAACGACCACACACGGCGCCTCGCTGAAAAGGGAGCGAAGATCTACGTCGGTCACGGAGCCGAGCAGGTAACAGACGCCGACGTCGTCGTCTTCTCGTCGGCGGTCCCGCCATCCAATCCCGAATTGCTTGCCGCGCGGAGGGCGGGAGTGCCCGTGATCCCTCGAGCGGAGATGCTTGGCGAGCTGATGAGGCTCAAGGACGGTATCGCGATTGCGGGCTCGCACGGCAAGACGACGACGACATCTTTGGTCGCAACCGTTTTGCGAGGAGCCGGGCTCGACCCGACGGTCGTCATCGGAGGAAAGCTGAACGCGCTAGGCTCCGGCGCGGCCAGGGGCGCCGGAGACCTGCTGGTGGCCGAGGCCGACGAGTCCGATGGCTCCTTTCACCACCTCATCCCGTCGATTGCGGTGATCACCAACATCGATCCGGAGCACCTCGACCACTACGGAAGCCTCGAGGCCGTGAAAGAAGCCTTCATCGACTTTGCAAATCGCGTTCCGTTCTATGGACTGGTCGTCGCGTGTCTCGATCACCCGAACGTGCAGGACATCTTGCCGAGGCTCGACAAGCGCATCGTGACTTACGGATTCTCGGCGCATTCGGACTATCGAGCACGCAACCCGGTGTTCTCGGGTCTCACGGTCGGTTTCGACGTCGAGCATCACGGCAAGAGCTTGGGTCAGTTCGAGGTTCGGATGCCAGGGATCCACAACGTTCTGAACGCGATTGCCACCATCGCTGTCGCCGACGAGCTGCGGGTGGACCACGACCAAGTTCGATCGGCGCTGCGAAGCTTCGAAGGGGTACAGCGGCGTTTCTCCATCGTGGGCGAACACGATGGGGTCACCGTAGTCGACGACTATGGCCACCATCCGGCCGAGGTGGAAGTGACTCTCGAGGCGGCGCAGAAAGCCTACCGCTCCCGAATCGTCGTCGCGTTCCAGCCGCATCGCTACACGCGGACCCGAGACCTCTTCGACGAGCTCACCAGAGCCTTCAATCGAGCCGATGTCCTATTCTTGACCGGGGTGTACGCGGCGGGCGAAACACCGATTGAGGGGGCAGATGCGCGTCGACTTGCAGAGGCGATTCGAGCGCACGGACATCGGGACGTGACTTTGGTCGAAGAGCGGAAGGATTTGGCCGAAGCGATCGGCGCGCGGGTTCGCCCGGGCGACGTCGTGATCACGCTAGGGGCTGGTGACATTACGCGCACGGGCCCCGAGCTCCTCGAGGTGCTCGGCCGATGAACCGACGTCGAGCCCCATCGTCAGCGTGGACGAAACCCGCGCGCAAGAAGCCGATTCGACGAAAGCCGGCTAAGAAGAAGGCTGCGCGCAAGCGGCCTGCCCGAAAGAACGTGGCGGCGAAGAAGGCCGCCCCAAACAAAGCGGCCGCGAAGAAGGCAGCTCGAAAGAGCGCGACCAAGAAGACACCTCGTAGGAAGGCCGCTCGCAAGGCGGCCGCCCGCGATCGCAGCCAGAATCGGCGCAGACCCGTCCCGAAAAAGCAGCGGCGCAGCGAGCCCAAGAAGAGTTGGCGCGAACGGGCGGTCGGGGCCCGGGAGGCGATCGGCGGCTGGGTGATCGCGCGCCGTGCTTGGCTTCGCCGTGGCGGGCAGCTCGCGCTTCTTGGACTGGGGGTCGCGGCGCTGGTTTGGCTCGGAGACCAGACTGCTCGCTATGCCCACAGCGCGGACGCTTTTGCGATTCGCGAGATCACCATCGAGGGCAACCAACAGCTCGAGGACATCGACGTTCGTCGAGCCGCCCGGCTGCAGATAGGCTCAAACGTCTTCGAAGTTTCCGTTGAAGACGCCCGGAATCACTTGCTTCAGCATCCCTGGGTCGAGGAAGCAAGTGTGGTCCGAAAGCTTCCCGGGCGCGTACGAATCGACATCGTTGAGCGCAGGCCAGTTGCCCTGGTCGCTCTTGATCAGCTCTATCTCGTGAGCGAGGAGGGCGCGGTCTTCAAGCGACTCGGCGTCGACGACCCCGTGGACCTGCCTGTCATCACCGGCATCGCGTCCGAGCGCTTCTACGACGACCTCGACTACCGCACGGCCATTCTCCTTCGATCGATGGCGCTGCTCCAAGACTACGAGGGCGCAGGCCTCGCGAAGCGAGAGCCCGTGTCGGAAATTCATTTCGAAGGTGCCAACGGAATCGAGCTCTTCGTCGGAGACGACGGCATGAACGTGCGCCTCGGCAACGGCCAACACCGTCAGAAGCTACGACGCCTACGCCAGGTCCTCGAGCGGCTTACCAAAGAGAAGACGCGACCTTCCTACGTATACCTCGACAACGTTCGAAGTCCCGAGCGCGTCACCGTCCGGCTGCCCTGACGAAAAAGGGGACTGTCCCCTTTTTGAAAGGGTTAAATTCCGCGGGCGGAAAAAGTGCAGTTTCCCCCTTTTTTTTCTGCACAAAAGTTGTCCCGCCAAATCGCGTTTCGGTATGGGTCAGTGAGAGGCGAGGGATGGCGGAAAACGAGATCATTGCTGGGTTGGATCTGGGAACGACAAAGGTCTGCGCAATCGTGGCCGAGCAGTCCGAAGAAGGCCTAGACATCATCGGGATAGGCTCCGTTCCTTCAAAGGGTTTGAAGAAGGGTGTCGTGGTCAACATCGAGTCGACCGTTCAGGCGATTCGGGCGGCGGTCGAACAAGCCGAGACCATGGCCGGAGTCGAAATCAACACCGTGTACGCCGGGATCGCCGGAAGCCACGTGCGAGGGATGAACCAGGACGGAGTCGCTGCGATCGCCAACCGCGAGGTTGCAGCCGAAGACGTGACACGAGTTCTCGAGCAGGCCAAGGCAGTGCCGCTGCCCGGTGATCGCCAAGTGCTTCACGTGCTCCCACAAGAGTACATCGTCGACGAGCAAGACGGCATCAAGGAACCGATCGGCATGGCCGGTGTTCGCTTGGAAGCGCGGGTGCACATGGTCACCGCTGCATCGACCTGTGTCGCCAACGTCACCAAGTGCGCCGAGCGTTGCGGCTTGTTCGTCGAAGAGGTCGTGCTGCAACCGCTTGCAAGCGCGCATGCAGTTCTGAGCGGCGACGAGCGAGAGATCGGCGGCGTGCTCATCGATGTCGGGGGCGGCACCTCGGACATCATCATCTACGTCGACGGCGCAGTCGTGCATACCAGCTCCATCCCCATCGGAGGCATCAGCCTCACGAGCGACATTGCAACGGGCCTCCGCACGCCGATGGCGGAGGCCGAGCGAATCAAGGTCAAGTATGGCTGCGCTGCATCGCGCATGGTCGACGACGACGAAACAATCGATGTGCCATCCGTCGGGGGTAGGCCCCCGCGCTCGCTTCCCCGCCGAGTGCTCTGCGACATCATCGAGCCTCGCGTCGAAGAGATTTTTGCTGCGTGTCGTCACGTCATCGCCGAAACCGGCTACACGGACATGTTGGCTTCTGGAGCGATTGTCACTGGTGGGACGACGCTCCTCGATGGATTGCCTGAGCTTGCCGAGGAAGTTCTCGGCCTGCCGGTACGCCGTGGTGCACCCACGGGCATCGGTGGATTGATCGATGTCGTGAAGAGCCCGTCCTACGCAACTGGCGTTGGACTGGTGAAGCACGGAGCGGACCAACTAGCGGGAGCATCCGCGCCCGAACGCACAGTAGAAGTCGCTACGAGCCGTGGATTCGGTCGCAAGATCGGCGCGTGGTTCAGAGAAGTTTTTTAGGAGGATATCGATGGCTATCTCGATCGAGTTTGCGGACGACGCGGAGCTTCAGGCACGTATCAAAGTCGTGGGTGTCGGTGGCAGCGGCGGCAACGCGCTCAACACGATGATTCACGGCGGGCTCGAAGGCGTCGAGTTCATTGCGGCCAACACCGACGCACAGGCGTTGGACCGAAGCCTTGCCCCTGTGAAGATTCAACTCGGCCCCGAGCTGACGCGTGGCCTCGGGGCGGGGGGCAATCCCGACGTGGGGCGCAAAGCGGCGCTTGAAGACGTGCAGCGTTTGTCCGAAGTCCTGGAAGGCGCGGACATGGTGTTCATCACCGCCGGAATGGGCGGTGGCACGGGCACGGGCGCGGCACCGATCATCTCCCAAGTCGCGAAAGACCAGGGTGCACTGACGGTGGGCGTCGTCACGAAGCCTTTCCTCTTCGAGGGACGCAAGCGATCCAAGCATGCCGAGCGCGGCGTTCAAGAGCTGATCGACACGATCGACAGCATCATCACGATTCCGAACCAAAGGCTCATGTCGCTCGGCGATGACGACATCACGATGCTCGACGCGTTCGCTCGCGCCGATGACGTGTTGCTCCAAGCGGTTCAAGGTATCAGCGACCTGATCATCAATGCTGGCATGATCAACGTCGACTTTGCCGACGTAAAGACCATCATGAGCAGCAACGGGCGCGCGCTGATGGGCACAGGTATCGCCAAGGGCGACCGCCGCGCGCTCGAGGCGGCAGAGATGGCCGTGAACTCTCCGCTCCTCGACGAGGTGTCGGTGCAGGGCGCGACTGGCATCCTGATCAACTTCACGGCGGGCCCGGACATCAAGCTCCGGGAGATCAACGAAGCCGCCGGCTTGGTTCAGCAGGCAGCTCACGACGATTCGGAGATCATTTTCGGCGTGGTGACCGACTCGAGTCTCTCGGACACCGTCAAGGTCACCGTCATTGCAACGGGCTTCGACCGAGGCGGCCACGCCCCGATTCCGCTCGGCTTGCACCACGCTGTTTCCGCGGGTCAGGGCTCAAGCAACGCTTCAGCCAATAGGGCTATGCGAGCCTCGCCTGCCCGCGCCGATGATTTGTCCTCTACGCTCGAGGGCGTCCCCGCCGCAGTCCAAGAGACGGCGGGTGCGAGGGCTTTTGGAGCCAGCGCTCTTCACGACGAGGCGGTGCTCGACATCCCCGCCTATCTTCGCCGCGGTAACCACCGTACCGACTGAGCTAAGAGTTATTTCATACACTTAGCTTCAAGCCCGGCTTCGTCCGGGCTTTCTGCTTTCCGCCTCTGAGAAGCTGAGGGGCGGGCCGTACGCGCGAGGAACGTAAACGTTACGTAAAATGAGCCCAATTCACTTTGCATCGGTCGGCAAAGCAGGTAGCGTGCTGACTGAGGCGTTGCGAATTCTGTTGGAATTTCACCCCTCTAGACTAAAGAGCCAGGGTCTGGCACACTGTAGATCGGTTGAAATTGAGAAAGGGTGTTCAGTTGGGGTTGAGTGTGGAGTCGGGGTCGAGGGCCCGGAGAAGCTGTCCGTGCTTCGGAGTCCTATGCTTTCTGTGCGCATTCATCTCCTCCATGTTCGGCGCGAAGAGCGCTTCGGCTGACACGCCGCTTCCGGCACTAAAGACGACACCGATAGCCGCGCCCGCCGCGGTGCTCGGCATGACCAACCCGTATATCGTCGCAGCCGCCGCGCAGAAGAAGCCCGAGGTCTTGCGCTTCATGCTCTCGCAAGACATTCGGGACCTGGCCGCGCAGGTGGAGAGGCTCGCCCGCTTCGGCGTCGATTTGAATCAACGCAGGCTACCGCACATCGAAAAGCTTCAGCTTCGCGTGCAGCCTCGGGGCGTCGGTGGCGTGCTTCAGATCTGTTACCGGCGATAGCCAGCGGCAGTGTCAGCGGCAGTGGCAGCGACAGTGCCAGCGTCAGTGTCAGTGCCGGTGTCCTTGTGATGGGACTTTGTCATCGTGATCTCCTTTTTTGCGAGTGAGTGGGGTCGAGCTTCGCCCTTCTGGGGAACCCCACCCACTCGCAAAAAAGGAGATCACTCATGGGACTCATCATTCAGCAACGGGCGCTTCAGGCAGCAGGTGGGCTGCGACAGGTGCTTTCGGTCGTTCGGAAGCGAGACCGCTCTTTGTTCGACCAAATCCATCGGGCGATGAATAGCGTCGTGCTCAACATCGCCGAAGCGGATGGAAACGACGCCGGGACGGCTCGCGCCCGATTCGCATCAGCATGCGGCTCGGCCAAGGAGGTGCGGGCCGGACTCCAGCTCGCGGTGGTCTACGGCTACATCCCAGGCACCAAGGTCAAAGCCGTGGACATCGCACTCGACGAAGTGTGCGCGATGTCTTGGAGGCTCTCCGGGCGTTAGAGCGTATAGCTGACCCAGGGTAGTCCCGGTGCCGCGCTCCGGGACGCCAGTGCCAGCGACCGTGTTCGCGGCCGTGATACAGTCCGGCGACAATGTCCCGGCCTCGGCATCATATCGTGCTCGTCCCTGGCCTGTTCGGTTTTGCGCAGCTCGGTGGGTTCGACTACTTCACGCACGTCGAGGAGGCATTGGCCGGTCGGTTCTTGGAGCGGGGAGCCGACTGTGAGTTCGTCCTGGTGTCTTCGCCCCCGACCGGCTCGATCGTGCACCGCACTCAGGTTCTCATGGATGCGATTCAGCAGGCCTGCTCCGACGATGCCGGGGCGATCCATCTCGTCGGACATTCGACCGGAGGATTGGATGTGCGGCTTCTGGCGTCGCCCACCGCTTGGCCGGACGCCCCCGACTGGTTCGATCGCGTTCGGACGGTGACCAGTGTCGCCACCCCGCACTACGGCACGCCGCTCGCGTACTTCTTCACGACGATGGCCGGCACTCGGCTCTTGGAAGCCCTGTCGCTCCTGACCTACGTGACACTCCGTGCGGGCGGACCACCGCTCACCATCTTGACTCCTGTCATTGCCGCCATCGGCAGGATGGACCAGGCCCTTGGAATCGAAATCAAGCTGCTCGAGAGGACCACGGAGCTGCTGCTCAAGTTCTTGGGGGATGAGGGGCAGGCCGAGGTTCGCGACTGGTTTGGTGGCATTCGCAGTGATCAGGGCGCCATCATTCAGCTCACCCCGGAGTCCATGGACATCTTCAATGCCGGAGTCGAGGACAACCCAAACCTTCGGTACGGCAGCGTCGTGACCCGGACCCCACCGCCCGGCCCCGTACGAGTAGCGAGGAACCTCCGGTCTCCGCTCAACGCCCTCTCCGCGGCGGTCTTTTCTACGCTGTACATCGGCGCGGGCCGCACCTCGAAAGTCTATCCGCCTCCCAACCCCGGGCCGGAGGCTCGCGAGTACTTGGAGCAGAGACTCGGTCGCGAGATCGAAACCGCCTTCAATGACGGCCTCGTTCCCACCACCAGCATGATCTGGGGCGACATCCTCTGGGCCGGCACCGCCGATCACCTCGACGTCCTCGGCCACTTCCACGGCGACCGCGACTCGTCGCACACCGATTGGCTAGTCAGCGGCGCGGACTTCCGAGAAGACGACTTCGACGAAGTCATGGACGCAATTGCCCAATTCCAACTCCAGTAGGGGACGGGAGCGTGTCCCCGTTAGTTGGCGGCTGCGGCGGTTACGGCTTCGAGGAGGCTTTTTGGGTAGACGCGGCCTGCTAGGCGTTCGCGCACTTGTCGGCTGACGTCGTCCCACTCCGCCTCGTGCCCGTCTGTGTCGACGGCGATCATGCCGCGCTTGAGCATCGCATCGTACGCGCTGGCATCGTCGCGGCGGATCGACTTCTTCAGCGCCTGTTCCACACGACGGCTCGAATCGAGCAGCACCTTCCGATGCTCATCGGAGAGGGCATCGAGCTTGTCCAGTCGAAGAACTGTAGCACCCACGATGATTCCGCTGTTGCGTGCCGACACATACTTGAGCCGCGTGTGCCATTGCATGGATAGAGCCGCGAGCGCGGACGCAGGGACCGTGTCGATCATTCGGGTCTGCAGGCCAGGGTAGACCTCCGGCATCCCGAGTCTCACCGGGTTCGCCCCGACGACTTTCAAGAACTCCGTGAAAATCACGTCGTCCTTCCAAGCCCAGGGACGACGCTTCTTGATCTCCGACGGGCGCTCGATGCGCTCGGTGGAAAAAAGGCGAGTCTTGCCAACGTCGCCCCACGCAAGGACCTTGTAACCTTCCTGCTCGAACATTGCCTCGAAGCGATCACTCAGCGCGTCACGCACCTTGTCGAGCTCCGAGTACTCGGTGAAGACGCCGGGAACGGTGAGTACGAGAACCGGCCGGACCAACTGGCTCAGTCCAAGGGTGGTGACCGATGCGCCGTCCACCTGTCCGGCGCGCATCTTTCGGACGAAGTCCCGCTCGTCCCCTTGGCTCCCACCGGCGTAGAAGCGCAGCCTGAGCGTGTTGTTGGTTTGCTTCTGCACGCTGCGGTTCCAGGCATTGAACACCTTCATCCAGGAGGAACCGTTTGGCGCCAACGTCGCGATTCGAAGCTCGGTGGCGGGTTCGGCACCGGCCGATTGCGGAACGCTCCCAGGCGCTGCCATTGCCGCAGAGCCGAGCACGAGTATCAGAGCCAATCTTCGATGCATATCTCCCTCAGTCCAATCCGTACGCGTCCCGGTGCGCCGCCAAGTATTCGATGTAGTAGTCGGCCGGCTGCTCGGCTTCGACTTCACCGGACTCCACGGCTGCCGTGAGTTTCTTCATCAGGTCGCCGAGGCGCTTGGACGGAGGAACCCCGAACTCTTTCATGATGACGGTGCCCAAACCCTTTGGCAGCGGCGCGACCTTGCAATCCTCTTGCTGAAGGTCGCGAATGTGCTTGGCGAGCAAGCTTATTTGCCGCACCCCTCGACGACGTTTCTCAGGCCGCTTCGTGGTGATGTCCGCCCGGCTGAGGTCGAGCAGGTCGCGAAGGCCTTCGCCCATCTGCTTGTAAAAGCGGCGAACGGCGGCATCGGTCCAGCTCTCGTCGTACTGGGCCGCACGAAGGTGATGAAGGATCAGGAAGTGAACCCGCTCGCGCTGCGCTCCTTCAAGGCCGATGCGACCGGCGACGCGCTTTCGAAACATGGCGGCGCCCACTTCTGCATGACCGTGGAACGTGACGTTGCCGCGGTCGTCGATGCGACGCGTCTTGGGCTTGCCGATGTCGTGCAGCAGTGCGCCCCAGCGCACCTCGACGCGCGGAACGGATTGCTTCACGACTTGCTTGGTGTGCTTCCAGACGTCCTTGTGGCGCCATTCGTTGTCGCCAAAGCCGACCATGGCAGCGACTTCGGGCAGCCAAGCATCGAGACAGCCCACCGATTCGATGGCATCGAGCCCCGGCTCAGGATGTTGGGCGGTGAGGAGCCGGTCCATTTGTTTGCGAAACACCGAGACCGGCACCGAACGCCACTCCGCTGGCGCAGAGTGCCCCGGCTTCTGGTCGAGCAGCGCCGGGTCAACGGCCACATCGGCCGCCCAGCTCAACGCTTCGATCGCCCGCTCGGGCGTCACCTCTCGTGCTACGGACATCGGTCAGCCTAGTATATCGCGGAGCGCCTCGACGAGGCGCCCATTCTCTTCGGGGGTCCCAACCGTGATCCGGACGCAGCTGCGGAGCCGCAAATCACTGCTTGAAAACTGTCGGACGGCAATGTCACGATCCAAGAGCGCCCGGCACAGCCCTGGGACGTCCCCGGCGTACCGGACGAGCAAGAAGTTCGCCCCGCTTGGGAAGCAGCGAAGCGACTCGTGACCCTCGAGCGCCACCGCCAGCCGCTCACGCTCGGCGACGATGCTGGTGACATGGTGTTCGAGCAGTGGGGCGAGGTCGGTCAGCGCAAGTGTCGCGATGACTTGCGAAGCGGTGTTCACGTTGAAAGGCTGGCGCACTTTCTCGAGATCGACCGAGAGAGCCTCATCGATACGGATCCAACCAACGCGAATCCCGGCGAAGCCGACCTTCGACAGGGTTCCCATCAACGCACAGTGAGGGTGCTGCTCGGCGAACGTCGCGAATGATTGCCCGGAGTAGGCTCCATAGGCCTCGTCGATCACGTGCAGCGTGTCGGGAAACGCGTTGACGAGCGTTTCAATTTTGCCGTGCGAAAAACAATTGCCCGTCGGGTTGTTTGGGCTGGCGTAGTAAACGACGTTCGGGTTCGTGCGGTGCAGTGTTTCTGCCATCGCGTCCACGTCGAGATCCCAGTCGTCGCCGAGGGGCACGCCCACCGGCTCCCAGCCATGCGTCCGGCTCGTCATGCCGTACATCACGAAGGTCGGTTCCGGGAAAACGACCACCGGCCGTTCGGCGCCGGGGCGCGGTTGCGACATCGCCGTCGCCAGCAGGGCGATGAGCTCATCTGAGCCAGCGCCTACTACGTACTCGTCAACGCTTCCTCCAAGGCCGCGAGCGAGTGCTTCCCGCAGCTTGGTTGCGCGCCCATCGGGGTAGCGATTCATGTCGATCGCGTGCAACATCGCGGCCACTCGTGCGCGCGCCTCCGGAGGCAACGGAAACGGGCTTTCGTTCGCGTCGAGCTTCACCGCAGGCGGGGCAGGGGACACCCGGTACGCCGAAAGCTCATCGAGCTCGGGCCGAACAAGGGCTTTGAGGGATTCGATCGACATGTGACTGACCGGTCGGGCGGAGTCATGGCACGCCGTGGGCTGCTGTAAAGTGGCCGGCCGCAATCAGTGCGATCAGTGCAGAACCTGGTCGGCCTGCTGCCGCGCCTCTTCGAGGGCCTCGCTGATGATGCGGGCGTCCTTGGCGTCCGGGCGGGCCTCCAAGTAAGCGGCCAGGTCCTCGGAGGCGGCCCCGTAGGTTCGCAGGGCGTGGGCCAGAAGACCGCGATCGCGGCGATGCTCGGGCGCCTGCGTCAGCTCGACCAGGTGGTCACATGCAAGCATCGCTCGCGCGTAGTCACCTTGACGGCGATGGGCGTTCTTCAGATTCGCCAACATGCGAATCGTAATCGTGAGGCAGTCCACCGGCTCGAGGTAGCTTGGATGCAAGGCCATCTCGGCGCCGAGAAACTCCGCCGCGAGCTTTCGCAAAGCCTGACCATCGAGCAACTCGCCGCCGTTGAACGGGTCTTGGTAAACACCCTCGGGCCCACCGACGCGAACCAAGAAGTGGCCGGGAAAGCCCACGCCTTCCACGTCCATCCCTGCACGCTCGCCCACCGCCATCGTGAGCACCGATAGCGAAATCGGAATCCCCTTGCGGCGAAGCATCACCTTGTCGAGGTAGCTGTTGTAAGGGTTGTAGTAGTCGTCTCGCTCACCCTTGAAGCCGAGCTCTTCGAAGAGCAGCTCTGCGAGGATTCGCCCGTCGCGCTCCGGTGTCGAACGAAGGCCGCGGCGAATCAGGGCTTCGGCGCCGAGACCGTCGAGGCCGCGGCGCATCGTGTGCTCATCCAGCAGCGGGTTGGCTTCCCTGGCGATTAGAATGGCGACGTCCTCGACCCGCGAGTTGGGACGCTGCAACATTGACACCAAGGGATCTCCACTCGCCACGATTTTAACCTTGCGTTGAAGTAGATTGACCCATCGAGCGCTGATGTCGAGCCGAGCACTGTGCTACACCGACTGTGATCGCAAGCCTATGTGTTGTTCCAATGCTTGACGAATTTCTGCACACATTGGAGCACGGTCCCTTGTTCTGGGCCTACGCGCTCGTCGCCGCGGCGGCTGCGATCGAGTATCTTTTCCCGCCAATCCCAGGGGATACCGTCGCGCTCTTCGCAGTTGCATTGGCCGTTCGCGCGCAATTGCATTGGGCGTTCGTGTACCTCGCGCTGACGGCGGGCGCGGTGTTCGGAGGGCTCGTGGCCTGGGGATTCGGTGTCTGGCTTGCGAACCACGAAGAGAGTTGGCCTTCGTTCTTGAAGACGCCCGGGGCGATGCGAGCTCTCGACGCAGTGCGTCGAGGCTATGGCCAACACGGCGCGATGTATCTGGCGGTCAATCGCTTCCTACCCGCGCTTCGTGCCTTCTTCTTCGTTGGCGCGGGCCTCTCCCGGATGAGCGCCGGCCCGGTAATCGTCTATGGAGGGATCTCCGCGGTGCTCTGGAACGCGCTCCTGATGGCGGTCGGCTACGCAGTCGGCAGCAACTGGGACGTGCTTCGCGACTTGGCCGAACGCTATACCGCAGCAACCATGATCCTCATCGTCGTCGCGGTGGTTGGGGTCATCGCCCGCTTCGTCTGGGATGGCCGGCGCGCCTAGCGCTCGCGGCTCTCGATCGGCGCCTCGGCCTTCACCATTGAGCGCACGAGCTCGCGGTTCATCCGGGCAATCCAACGAAGACTCACGCCCTTCGGACACGTGGCTTCACACTCGCCGTGGTTCGTGCAGCCTCCGAAGCCTTCGGCGTCCATCTGCGCGACCATCTTGCGAGCACGATCCTGGCGCTCGGCTTGCCCCTGCGGGAGCAACGACAGGTGCGAGATCTTCGCTGCCGTGAAGAGGCTGGCCGATGCGTTCGGACAAGCAGCCACACAGGCACCACAACCGATGCACTCCGCTGCATCCATCGCCTGGTCAGAGATCAGCTTGGCGACCGGCATCTCATTGGCCTCCGGGGCGCTTCCTGTTCGAATGGATATGTAGCCGCCCGACTGGATGATGCGGTCCAATGCAGTGCGGTCGACCACCAGGTCTTTGAGAACGGGGAAGCCACTCGCCCGCCAGGGCTCGAGCCAAATCTCGTCACCGTTCTTGAACTGCCGCATGTGGAGCTGGCAGGTGGTCGTCAGCTTCTGGGGCCCATGCGCCACGCCGTTGATCACCATCCCACAGGTGCCGCAGATGCCCTCTCGGCAGTCGTGGTCAAACGCGATCGGCGTCTTGCCGTTCTCGATCAACGCCTCGTTCACGACATCGAGCATTTCGAGAAACGACATGTGCGTCGAGATGTCTTTCGCCCGATGCGTCTCGAAGCGGCCGGCGTCGTTGGGGCCGTTTTGGCGCCAGACGTGAAGAGTCAGATTCAGTAGTTCTTCGCTCATCGATAGGCCCCTTACTTGTAGCTCCGCTTGCTGGGCTTGACGTAATCGAAGGTCAGCGGCTCTTTGTTGAGTTTCGGAGCGCCGGGGTTTCCGGTCCACTCCCAGGCCGCCACGTAGCTGAAATGCTCGTCGTCACGCAGAGCCTCCCCGTTTTCTTGGTACTCTTCCCGGAAGTGGCCGCCGCAGCTTTCTTCCCGTTTCAGGGCGTCGATGCACATCAGCTCGCCAAGCTCGAAGAAGTCGGCGACGCGGCCAGCCCGCTCGAGCGTCTGGTTGAGCTCCTCGCCGGTGCCCGTGATCTTCACCTCGCGCCAAAACTGGTCGCGCAACTTCGGAATCTCGCGCAAGGCTTCTTCGAGACCCTCCTTGTTGCGAGACATGCCGCACTTGGTCCAGATAATCCGGCCGAGCTTGCGATGGAAATACTCCGGCGCGTGCTTGGCCTCGGGCGCGTTCATCAGCTTCTGGATGCGCCCTTCGACCGCGCTGACCGCCTCGGTTACATCAGCGTCGTCTTCGGTGAGCGGCGGCAGGGCGCGAACCTCGCCCAAGTAGTTGCCGACCGTGAACGGCAACACGAAGTAGCCGTCGGCCAAGCCCTGCATCAGCGCAGAGGCGCCGAGGCGGTTGGAGCCGTGATCGGAGAAGTTCGCCTCGCCGCCTGCGAAAAGCCCCGGGATCGTCGTCTCCAAGTTGTAGTCCACCCAGAGGCCGCCCATGGTGTAGTGCGTTGCGGGGTAGATTCGCATCGGCGTCTTGTAGGGGCTGTCGCCTGTGATGCGCTCGTACATCTCGAAGAGGTTGCCGTAGCGCTCCCGGATCATCTGCTCACCGAGGCGGTTGATCGCGTCGCCGAAATCGAGGTAGACGCCGCGCCGCTCACCGTCGACTTCGGGTCCTACGCCCAGGCCGTCGTTGGTTACGTACAGTGCGTTGCGAGAAGCCACGTCGCGGGGGACGAGATTGCCGAAGGCCGGGTATCGCTCTTCGAGGTAGTAGTAGCGGTCGGATTCGGGGATGTCCTCGGGACGCTTGGTGACGTCTTCCTTCTTTCGAGGGACCCAGACCCGCCCATCGTTACGAAGCGACTCGCTCATCAGCGTGAGCTTCGACTGGTAGCTGCCCGCCTGCGGAATACAGGTCGGATGGATCTGCGTGAAGCAGGGGTTTGCAAACGCTGCGCCATGACGATGGGCGCGCCACGCCGCCGTGCAGTTGCAGCCCTTGGCGTTGGTCGACAGGAAGAACGCGTTTCCGTAGCCACCAGTGCACAAGACCACCATGTCGGCGATGTGCGGACTGACCTTGCCGGTCTTCATGCAGCGCGCGACGATGCCGCGAGCGCGCCCGTCGTGAAGGATGACGTCGAGCATCTCGGTCCGCGGGAACATCTCGACGGTGCCGTCTTCGATCTGCTTGCTGAGCGCTTGATACGCTCCGAGCAACAATTGCTGGCCGGTCTGCCCGCGCGCGTAGAAGGTGCGTGACACCTGCGCGCCACCAAAGGAGCGGTTGGCGAGCAGGCCGCCGTACTCACGCGCGAACGGCACGCCCTGCGAAACCGCCTGGTCGATGATGTTCACGCTGAGCTGTGCAAGCCGGTAGACATTCGACTCGCGGGAGCGGAAGTCGCCGCCCTTCACCGTGTCGTAGAACAACCGGTACACGCTGTCGCCGTCGTTCTGGTAGTTCTTCGCGGCGTTGATGCCACCCTGCGCGGCAATGCTGTGTGCGCGGCGCGCGCTGTCCTGATAACAGAAGCACTTGACGTTGTAACCCATCTCGCCGAGCGAAGCGGCTGCTGCGCCACCGGCGAGCCCGCTGCCCACCACGATGACGGTGTATTTGCGGCGATTCGCCGGCGCGACGAGCTTGTTCGCCTCTTTGTGCTTTTCCCAGCGATGTTCGATGGGACCGGCCGGTTCGTTCGATCGAAGTTCCATGACGACCTTTACAGTGTGACGAAACCAGCGAGCACCGAGATCGGGAACGACAGGTTCCCGATGGTGATCGCGGCGGAAATCGCGATTGCTAAATCACGGCGATACGCGTTGAAGCGAGGATGGTTGGCGCCCAGCGTTTGAAATGCGCTGTAGATGCCGTGGAAGATGTGTGACCCGAGGGCGACGTTACCGGCGATGTACACGCCGGCGATCAACGGATTTTGGAAGCCTTCCACGACGTTCCGGTACACCTCGCCCGGGTGATCCGGAAGGATCGTGAAGTGCAGCAAGTGGTAGACCACGAACAGCAACAGGATCGGGCCGGACCAGTACATCGTACGCGCCGCGTAATCCGTCGCCAGGTCGTGGCGCTTTTTGTAGCGTGACCCCCGCGCCTTGGTGTTGCGCAACCAGAGCGAGAAAGCAGACCAAATGTGTACGCCGAGCGCGAACAGCAGAAGCAGTCGCGTCCCCCACAAGACAGGGGTCAGGCTCTGCAAAAACTCCGCGTAGGCGTCCATGGCTTCTTGTCCGCGGTAGAGATTCAGATTGCCCAGGAAGTGGCCGATCGTGAAACCGACGATGACGACCCCGGATAGGGCCATGACGACTTTCTTCCCGATGGTCGTTTGATGCAGCGTTAGGGCTCGTTGCATGGGTTCTCCTCAGTGCCTGGCGCGGCGGGCGGCCGATTCATACATCCACCGGCCGAGGCTTGCCAGAGGCGGGCGGAAGAAAGCAGATGTTTCAGTGCTCGGGGGGGTCGTAGTACTCGACGAATTCTCCGCGGAACGTTTCGAGCACCGTGACACCGTCTTCCTCGCCCACCAGGTAATTGGGCCCCACCGGAACCTTTCCGAGGCCGCCCGGCGTGTCGACGATGAGCTTTGGAAGCGCGATTCCGCTAACCCGCCCCTGAAGGGCTGCCATCAGCTCGATCCCGCGTCGCAAAGGCGTGCGCAGGTGCCCAGTTCCGCCAACGGGGTCCATTTGCAGTAGATAGTAGGGCCGAACCCGCGATCGGACCAGCCCACGAAACAGGGCTTCGAGGGTGTCGGGTTCATCGTTCACCCCCCGAAGGAGCACGGTTTGGTTCATCACCGGAAGCCCCGCGTCGGCCAGGCGGGCGCAGGCTGCGCGTGCCTCGTCGCTGAGCTCCTTGGGATGGTTGAAATGGGTCATTATCCAAGTGGCCTCGTGGCTTTCCCGGATGGCACGGCAGAGCTCGTCGGTGATTCGCTGGGGGAGCGTGACCGGTGCCCGCGTCGCGAGACGAACGTAGTCGACGTGGTCGATCTCTCCGATGCGGCGCAGCAAGCGGGCAATCCGCTCGGTGGACATGAGGCATGGGTCGCCACCCGAGATGATGACATCGTGGATTTGGGGATGGGCCTCGATCCACACACACGCGGGTTCGAGTGCAGTCATCGGGCGTGCTCCGCCACCGTCTCCAACCAGACGGGATCGCGTGCAGAAGCGGCAGTAGACCCCACAGCGGTCGGTGGCGACGAGAAGAACGCGATCCGGGTAGCGCTGGATCAAATGAGGGGCGACTTCGTGAGCCTCTTCACCCAGCGGGTCGCGCAAGTCACCCTTGACCGCGATCGCCTCCTCGGCCCTGGGGATGCACTGCCGGCGAATCGGGCAATCCGGGTCGGCCGGGTCACAGAGCGCGAGATAGTAGGGGGTGATCGAAATCGGAAGCCCGGCAGCCTTCGCCCGGGTGGCGCCGATTCGCTCGGCATCGGTCAGGTTCAGCGCATTGTCGAGACCGTGTAAATTCGTAACGGCGTGCTGTGCTTGCCAGCGCCAATCGCTCCATTCGGACTCGTCAGAGCCGTGGACTTCGCGAAAATTTAGCGGCAGCGAGCGCATGTCGCGCAGCTTAGTTCGTGCGTATTGTGCGGCAACTCCCGTGGCGTCTGGACACCGCCGAAAAACATTGTCATATGGCATTGTCGGGGCTTGCCAACTCGGCATTTTGCTCCCACTGGCCAAGACGAAAACGGAGAGACTATGGCGACCCTAGATTCCCGCCCCTTCGACGTCGAGTACATCGAGAACCCGAATCAGGCCGAGCTGCGAGAGATTGCACTCGCGCATACCCCGTGTGTTCAGAAAACCGCCGTCGGTAGCATCAACAAGGTCACGCGCAACAAAGCGCGGATGGCCAAGTACACGTACATCATCGACACCGAAGATCGATGGAGCCACCAGATCATCGACCCGGACAAGGCCCGCGGCTTGATCGAGCGCCAGGCGAAGTACATCGCTGACAAGGGCAAGCTCATCGCCATCGATGGCTACTCCGGTCTCGGTACCGGCGCGTTCGGGACGACCTGGCTCTACACGATCGAGGGCGCGAACATCGCGGGCATGCAGCAGGTCCTCGCGTTCCCGCGCTCCGACGTAGAGAGCGAAAAAGAGCTGGCGAAGCCGTTCAGTCCGACCTTTCGTCTCTTCTACACACCCGATCTGTTTCTCGATGACATGCCGGGCCGCCAGGCGATCATCGTCGACATGGAGAACTTCACGACGCACGTGATCGGCGCCGACTACTTCGGCGAGTCCAAGAAGGGTGTCCTTCGCATGCTCAATCACTACGTCTACCAGAAGGGCGGTTTGGTTCTGCACGCAGGCGCCAAAGCCGTCACGGCGACCAGCGGCGACAAGGTCACCATGACGATCATGGGCCTGTCGGGAACGGGCAAGACGACCACGACCTTCTCGAAGCAGGGCGACCTCACCGAGCCGATTCAAGACGACATGGTAACGCTCTGGCCGCACGGTGCGATTTCGATCACCGAAAACGGCTGCTTCGCCAAGACCGACGGCCTGTCGTTCGAGACCGAGCCGGTTCTCTACGAGGCGACTATCGGTCCGGAGGCTTGGGTCGAGAACGTTTTCCTCGAACCCGATGGCTCGTTCCACTTCACCAAGGGCGTACTCTCCACCGAGGAAGCCAGACGCCTTCGCGACATCCTGATTGCAACCGGCGCCGATGCGGGCAACCTCGACAAATACATAGCCGGCGATGTGAAGATCGACGAACTGGTCGACAGCCATGGTATTCCCGCGGACGGCTGGGATTTCGTCGTCTGGACCCAAAACGGTCGCTCGATCGTGCCGCTGAGCTCGATCCCCGATGCAGCAGACCTGGAGAACATCCCACAGGTGAAGTCGATGGGCATTCTCAACCGCGATGAAGGCTACGACGCGGCAACGCCAGGCATTGTCCGGTTCACCTCGCCCGAGCAGGCCGCCGGCTACTTCATGCTCGGGGAGACCTCGAAGACCAGCGCGGCAGGCAAGGAGCGCGGCAAGACGCGTTCGCCGTTCACGCAGCCCTTCTTTCCTGCGAAGCACGGGCTTCAGGCCAAGCGCTTTGCGGAGCTCGCGGCAACCATGCCAGGTGTCACCATGTGGCTGATGAACACCGGCTACATTGGTGGTGAGGCCAACGACGTCAAAGAGGGCAAGGCGCTCAACATCAAGATCCGGCATTCGAGCGCGATGCTCGAGGCGCTCTTGAGCGACCGTATCAAGTGGAAGAGGGACCCGGACTTCGGCTACGAGATCGTCGATGTCGATGCACCCGAGAACTCGGACCTCGTTGGGAAGGTGCCGGCCGAGATCCTCAATCCGCAACGCTTCTACGACGCTCGCGGACGGCACAGCGACTACGAGCAGTGGGTCAACCACATGAAGGAAGCCCGCAGCGAGTTCCTCAAGAAGTTCGACGTTGCAGACGCCATCATCAGTGCGACGGAAAACTGAGGTCGATCAGCCTCGCAGGTTTTGAGGGGCACTAGCTGAGTTGTGGTAACAGGCATCGACGTGAAGCGATTCGCGCCCATGTTGGTTATCCTGTGCTCGGTCGCCGTGCTCGGTTCCGCCGATCGGGCGTCGGCCGATACGGACCTCGTCGTCTTCGACGGCGTGTTCGGCGGCACCGTTTCCAAATTCGACGGACGACGGAAATGGCAACCGACCCTCTGGCTGGACGCCTCCTACGGCGTCGCCGGGCCACTGCACCTGGGCGCCTATTTCCACTGGATCGGCAGGTCCTGGCCTCTCGACGATCCCGGCTTTGGTGGCGGCGGCATGATCGCGCTCCGCGGGAACATCAAAAACCTTCGCCTCTCGGGCGCGTTCACAGGAGGCTACGTCGGCGTCCCTTTGCCGACCTACGTGGACGGCTCAGGCACGATCGGCGCATTCGCAGGGATCGGCTATGGGTTCCTGTCCTGGATGGGCTTCGAAGCACGCGGCCGTTGGATGCGGTACTTCAAGATGCCGCCTGGGGCCCCAAATCACGCTTGGAGCATCGAAGCCGGCTTCAGCTTCTTCATCGACTGAGGCCCCGGGCTCGCTATCTGCGCTCGAGGTTCTCGACAGCATGCCGGGCGCGTTGCGCCGCCTTGGGGTCGCTCTTTTCGGTGGCCTTGATGTACCGCTCGAAGGTTGCAATCGCCAACTCGGTACTCCCGACCTTCTCGTAGCAGGATGCCAAGTCGAACAAGAGCGCGGACGGCCCGCCGTCGCCAAGCTCGAGTGCCTTGATGTAGATCGGGATCGCTTCCTTGTACCGCTTGGCTCCGCGGTAGGCGATCGCAAGGTTACGCGCGACCGCGGCGTCGTATGGATCGACGGCAATCGCTTGCTCCAGGGCTTTGATCGCATCGTCGTAGCGACGTGCCTTGCGCAGCGCCACGCCGAGGTTGTTCAGCAGCAGCGGGTCGTTCGGGATCACCTTCAGCGCCCTTTGATAGGTCGCGATAGCCGCGTCGTTGTTCTTCGACTTTCGGTAGGCCACGCCGAGGTTGAGCCAATGGTTGCTGTCCTCGGGATCGAGCTCGGTCGCCTTCGTCAAATACTTCACCGCCTCTTTGGGACGGTCGAGTCGCAACAGCGCGGCGCCCGCCAGACCGTACGCCCTGCCATCCTTGGGCTCGAGCGCGACAGCCCGCTTGAACGATTTCAGCGCCTCTCCGTAGCGGCCGAGCCTCCGCAGGATCGAGCCGCGGGTGAGATGCCCCTGCGCGTAGCTTGGCCTTGCTGCCACCGCGAGATCGATTTCTGCGAGGGCCTCCTCGTATCGCCCTTCGGCCCGTAGGGTCTTCGCAAGCCGATAGTGCGCATCCGCGGCGTCCGCCAACGCAACGGGCGTCACGAGCCACAGCGCGCACCCTAGAACCACCCCGATCCATCGCACGAACTCAGGCTAACACGAGATAGTGCCTAGATGCCCGTGTACAAGAGGCCAATCGCAGTCCGGAACACAGGCGGCATCAGGCGGTCGAAAAGAACCCAGGCGATAATTAGGCCCATCAGCGCGCCACCTCCCGAAAACAGGCCGAACCATTTGTCCCGCATCCGGTCATTCATCACGAGCGGGACGATCGCGTAGCCGTCGAGTGGGGGCAGGGGAATCAAGTTGAAGCAGCCGAGAATCAAATTGATCGAGAAGAGTACGCTCGAGAAGAGTGCCAGCCCTTGGGCGACCCCGTCGGGTGCAACCACGAGGGTTTCGAGGGTGAGGCTACCGGCGGGCAGCGCGAAGTAGCCCGTCGCGATCCCGATGCGCATGGCCAGCGCGGCGAGCAAGGCGAGCGCGAAGTTTGCCGCCGGACCGGCCGCAGCCATGCCGGCTGCCCGTCTCGGGTGCCGGCTCGCCCAGGTCGGATCGTAGGGGGCGCTTGCCCAGCCGATCATCCAGCCCCCGCCCTGCAAGAAGAATGAGAGAATCGGGACGACGAGCGCGCCAAACGGTTCGCGGCGGATATGTGGCAAAGGGTCGAGCGTTACCTGCGCCGCTGCCGTGGAGTCCCCCCCAAGCTTGCCCGCCAGCGCATGCGCGGCCTCGTGACAGGTCAGCGACAGCAGGAACGCTGCAAGCCAGAGGGGGAGCTTGGCGAGAAGATGAACGTCCATTGGTCCGGCGGAGCCTACTATGAAAACGAGCGCCTGCTACATTCGGCCGATGCAAGCCATCATCGCCTTGTTCGACATCGACGGGACGCTCTTGCGCGCCGGCGGCGCCGGGCGGCGCGCGGTGGAGCTTGCGCTCGGTGAAGTGTTGGACGGCCTCCGCACGGAAGTGAGCCTGCACTCCGTCGAGTTCGCAGGACGCACCGATCCATGGATCGTACGCACCGCGCTCAGACAGTACGGCGTAGCTGCTGATGATGCATTGATTCACGAGGTTCTCCGACGCTACGTCGCGCACCTGCCGCGGGAGCTCGAGCTCGCCCGCGCATTCGAGGTCTTGCCTGGTGTCCTTTCGCTGCTGTCCGAGTTGAGCGCACGGGACGACCTAGTCATGGGTCTCGGTACTGGAAACACCGAGCCGGCCGCATACGCGAAGCTGGCGCGCGGAGGGCTCGATTCGTTCTTTACGTTCGGGGGTTTCGGCTCCGATCACAGCGACCGCGCCGAGCTTCTGCGCGCCGCCCTGAACAGGGGCTTAGAACGAACCGGCCCTCGTGCAGCCGGTGCTCGGGTCATCGTGATCGGGGACACCCCGCACGATGTCGCTGCAGCCCATGCGATCGGAGCGCGCTGCGTTGCGGTGAGCACGGGCGGCTACGACGCTTCGGCGTTGGAGGCCGCCGGTGCAAGCATCGTGGTGACCGACCTGCGGGCCCCGGCCGCTCGATCGGCTTTCGATCCAGGCGCCCCAGACCAGTAGACTAGTCGAGTAGCTCCAATACGTTCTCGGGCGGTCGCCCAAGGACAGCACGCTTGCCGCGGAACACTACGGGGCGCTCGATGAGCACCGGATTGTCGACCATTGCGGCGATCAGCTTGGCCCGGCCGAGCCCTTCGTCACCGAGCGACAGCTCCTTGTACGGAGCTTCCTTTTTTCGCATGAGCTCTCTCGGCTGGAGCCCGAGCTGGTCCAGGGCGTCGCTGAGCTCGACCGTGGAGGGCGGGGTCTTCAGGTATTCGACGATGGTCGGCTCGACTCCGCGATCACGGATGAGCTGCAAGGTCTGACGCGACTTGCTGCAACGAGGATTGTGCCAGATCGTGGTGCTCGACATGTGGTTGGGCAAAGGCATGTAACGATTTGCCGGTCCGTGCAATACTCCCGCGGTGAACGCGCGATCGAAGCCTTGGTACGGGCGCTGGTGGGCGGTCGCGCTCATGATCGCCTTGGTCATTGGTGGGACAGCGATGCTCACCGTCAAAGCCCTTGGCCTCCGCTCGGTGGTCGTCGATGCAGAGCCGCTCGAGCAGCCAGCCGACAGCTTCGACTACGGCTGGTGGAACGAAGCACTCAGCCGATGGGTGCGTGCCAAGGGCGTCGACTACGATGCGGTGCTTGCTGACGAGGCAGAGCTGCGCCGCTACATTGCAACGCTCGGAAGCATCGGGCCGCGGACAACGCCGGAGCGCTTCACGACCGACCCCGAGCGCCTCACGTATTTCATCAACGCATACAACGCGCTCGTCTTGTTTGCAGTCGTCGACAACTGGCCGATCGACACGGTTCACGATGTTCACGGCTGGCTGGACCCGAGAGCAGGATTCGGATTCTTTTACGGGCTCCGCTTTCCTCTCGATGGCGGTGAGATCAATCTGTACGATCTCGAGAACCAGGTGATCCGCGGCTTCGTCGATGCGCGCATCCATGCAGCGATCAACTGCGCGTCAAAATCATGTCCCCCGCTCATGCCGTACGCTTTCGAACCGGCGCGTCTCGACGAGCAACTCGACGCTGTGACGCGGGCATTTTGCTCCAGCGCGCTGCACGTCCGAGTCGACGACGAGGCTGAGGAGATCCAGCTATCGGCGATCTTCGACTGGTACAAGCCCGATTTCGAGGAGCACGCTCGGCGTCTCGGGCGGCCGGCAACGATCGTCGACTTCATTCTGGCGTTTGCCGCCCCCGAGGTGGCTGCCGATCTCGAGCGAGCCCGGAGCGCGGGCTTCGGGGTCGTGTTTCAGCCCTATGATTGGGCGCTCAATCGCATTTAAGTACGCTGGCTTACACAAAAATACTGCACGGCTCGACGAGAAGTGCCATAGCTGGCTAGGCTTTAGGGATGATTCGGGGGGATCTTTGAGCGAGATGAAACGCTCTGCTTCAGTTGTGTGTGGGCTGGTTTCGACCTTGGTCGTCGCGGGGTGTCCGGGGAGCTTGGCGAGCCCAGAAGACTTCATCGACGGCGGGACGGTGCTCAAGAATGCGGAAACCATTTTGGCAGAGACCTGCGGCACTAGCACTTGTCACGATCAGCCGCTACCGCCACAACACGACCTGGATCTCTTGTCGCCAAACGTCGAGAGCCGAGTGGTCGGTGTCAACGCGATCGGGCTGGGGTGCGAGAGCAGGGTGCTGGTCGTCGCCGGTGATCCGGACACAAGCTACTTGCTCGACAAGGTTCTCAACACGCCCGGGATTTGTGGCCTCCAGATGCCGGTTGTGGGCCTCCTCTCGCAGAGCGAGATCGACATCCTTCGAGACTGGATCGACGGTTTGGGCAGTTCCGGTGGAGGAACCTTGGACGGGGGATAGCCGATGCGAACCTTGCGCTTCGGCGCGCTGACAGCGCTCTTGAGTTTGTTTTCGTTGGTGGGCACGGCGTCTGCGGATGACGGTCCGGCCGCGTTGCTGCCTTTCCAAGGTCCTCAGGCATCGAAGGTTCGACAGCGCGTTCAGACGGGACTGCGCGAATCCGGGGTGCAGCTCGTTTCGCTCAAGCAGGTCACTGCGGTCGTAAAGAAGACCAAAGGCTACGCGAAGCAGGCTGCCAAGCTAAAGGCTAGCGTGCTCGTGCGGTCCCGCGTGCGGCGCGTCGAAGGCCGATGGATCGCCGACACCGAGCTGCGCAACGCCAAGGGGCAGCGAGTCGAAAAGGCCCGGGTCACCTCTTCGAGCCTCACGCGACTCTCCAACCGCATCGTCATGCAACTTATGAAGACGGGGCGGATGCCCGTAGCCGGCGCCGCTTCTGCCGCCGCCGAGACGAAAGCAGAGCGACCCGCGCCGACCCAACCACGACTGGTCATCAGGCCCTTCACGGGTGTGCAAGCCGCCAAAATCCGGGGCGCCGCGGTGCGCGGGCTCCGCTCCGAACCGGTCGAGCTTTTTCCCAACAAGCAGTTCGTTGCCGAGGCCAGGAGTCAAGGCGTCGACCTCAAATCCGACGGCGGGCACGTCGTCCCCGCTTCCGCTCTTGCGGTGAGCGCGCTCATCGAAGGTGACGTCTTGCATGAAGATGGCGTCTGGTCCGCGTACGTTCGCTTGGTCGATGGCGACAGCGCAACGGTGATCAGTCAGCACTTCTACGATGCCAGCACCGCAGCGGCTCTCGCGAAATCCGTGCAAACGAACGTTGGCTCCGACTTCCGCAAAGACATCAAAAAGCTCGATTTGACGGCCCCAGGGGCAGTCGCGGCTGCGACGACGGCTGCCCCGGTCGAAGAGCCTTCGAAGAAGAAGGACATCGCCGAGTCCAAACCGAAGACCAAGACGCCAAAAGGCGATCGTCCGGCCGCAGTCGACATCGAGATCGACTTTCGCATGGTGCATCGCAAGTTCACTTACAAGGATGTCCTTCTCGGTGACTTGCGCGACTACAAGCTCCAGATCGGTCCAGGCGTCGGCATCAAGTTCCAATACTACCCCGGTGCGCACTTCACCGCCGGCGTAGGTGCGCAGTTTGGAATCGACTTCGAGTGGGAGCGGGTGTTCAAATTCGACTCGACTCGTGTCGATGGCGCGAAGTTCCCCACAGAGTCCCAGCAGTTCCTCGTCGGTCTACGTTGGCGATATCCGAAAGGACGATGGGAGCCGTCTGTCGTCGTGGATTACGGTGTGCACAGCTTCAATTTCGGGGTGTCAGGCCCAGCTGTGCCAGGCGAAGACAACACGGCCGGGATTCCAAACGTGAAGTACGAGTTTGTCCGAGTGGGCGGAGGCTTCCGCGTGGGCATCGGCAAGAAGGAGATCTTCATCATCACGACAAACGTGGCGTTTCGCGGGGTGTTTTCGGTTGGAGCAATCGGCACCAGCCTCTGGTTTCCGGAGGCCAAGGCGAACGGCATGGATGCCTTGCTGATGTTCGGCTTCGCGCTTCCCCAGGGCTTCGAAATCCGGCTCAGCGGGGACTATCGCCGCTACTGGTTCGACCTGAACCCGGTGCCGCCAGATCCGCCCTATGTGGCTGGCGGTGCACTCGATCAGTACTGGGGCGGCGCAGTCGGTGTGGCGTGGCGCCGGTAGGCTGAACAGCCCCGCGAAGTACCGCTGCTGGGCAATGCGGGCTAGGATACACACATGATTCGCGCATGGACCGTCTGTGCCGCTGTGACGCTGGCTTTGGGTTGCCAGAGCGGGGAAGAGCCGGTTCGCGGGGTGCAACAGGGAGTCGGGACGAGTGCCTATCAGCCGCCCATTGAGCAACCATCGGAACCCGTCGAGATTCCAGAGCTCGAACCGCATGAGCTGGAGCGCATCATGGTCGGGACCACGACCGAAGAAACAGTGGAACGCGACCTGGGGTCAGAGCTCGCCGCTGCCCTAGGCTCCCCTACCGACTGCGTCCGGGATTATGTCGCCAGCAGTGCGACGACGATTCGAATCAGCGTCGGCGCGATCGTGCGTCCGACGGGAATGTGCATTGAGCCCACGGCGTACGGCTCGGGACTGTCCGCAGCGGCCCTCGAGTGCATTCGAAAACGAATCGGCACCGTCATGCTGAATCCGTTGGACGACACGGAGCAATCGGAGAAAGTCTCTACAGTCCTGACGCTCGAGTACCAACCGCCCGTCATCATCGAAGCCGATCCAGGCATGCCCGAGCCACAGCTCAGGAACGTCAGGGAGTCCTTGCCAAAGCGACCACATGTCCGACTAATCGACGAAGGTGGTCACGGAATACACATTGAGGATCCGTTTCGAGGTTGGCTCCAGGGTGGCGACATCAAGCACCCCGACGGACCGAAACCCAAAAAGGTCACCGGCCCGAAGCCACGGGCGATCGACGGATATGAAGTGGACGAAAACGCTCAGGAGTGGCGCTAAGACCAGGGCACGGCGGAGCGCGACACGAAAATTCTACGACCGGAGAACGACTAGGGACGGGCGTGCTCGCGATTGGGACCCGCTCGGCCGTCTCCGTAAGGCACCACAAGTCTAGCCTCCCCCCCAATCGCTGTGCTGCCCATCCCGAGCCGTTCTCCTATGTAGAAGTCGACGCACCGCATGTCGCATTCCGCCGCGCCCCTCCATACGGAGACCATCAGGTTCGACGTTCACACCGAGTCGCGGCGATTTCCTGAATACGCGTGGGCCAGTCCCTCGTATTGCCCCTTCTCCATCCATGTCTACGTTGAGGGGCGCGGAAAAAAGCGCGACATGGGGTGGAGTCGACGTCGCAAGTGCCAATCTGCAAGACAGCAACCACCGCAGATT
>Ga0209456_10000085_pt1 | contig 47296 bp, 46 predicted proteins | sample COG_11_FD_184755 | JGI IMG/M metagenome (GOLD analysis project Ga0209456, IMG submission 184755) | Pelagic marine sediment microbial communities from the LTER site Helgoland, North Sea, for post-phytoplankton bloom and carbon turnover... | ecosystem: Environmental > Aquatic > Marine > Neritic...
CCGCCAGCTTGCCGCGCCCGAAATGGTATTCCAGGGCCCAGCGAGGAACGGAACGGTGCCAGTCGCCCGCCTTACGTTTCGGACCTGCAACGGGCGGCAGGTCGCTGGACGTCAGGGCGCCCACACGCCTCACTGTTGAAAGGATGTCGCGCAGGTAGCGGTCCCGGTCCGCGATATTGTTTATCGGACTGTTTTGCCATGGCTGAAAGTCCCGCCTGCGGTGGCCCAGCAACGGCCAATCGCTGATAGCGACGACCGAGGCTTCGTGAGCCCATTGCTCGGTAAATTCACCGGAGCGGTACAGGAAATCCTCGAATCGGGCGCGGTCATAGGGACCAAGCCGGGACCAGATCACGAGGAAATGTGCCGGCAACAGAACGTTGACGAAGTCGAGCTGCAGGACTCCGACCGCACGCATTGCCCGCCGAAAGTGCCTCGCGTCGGTTGGTGAAGCTGGCCGTTGACGATCAAACCCCTGAGCCGCGAGCACGATGCGCCGCGCTTCACTGGCCGACAGGCTGGTTCTTCGACGTGGCAACGAACCGATCCTATTCAGTCATCCTCCAGCAATGCATCAGCCTCGATTTCGACGAGCATCGCGGGATCGATGAGCTTCGAAACTTCGACCATGGAGGTTGCCGGCATCACCTCGCCGAAGGCTTCGTGATGAGCACGCGCCACCTCCGGCCACTTCTCGATATCCGTTACGAACATGCGCGTGCGTACGACGTGTTCGAGGCCGGCGCCTGCTTCGTTCAGGGCGGCCGCGATAATTTCGATACATCGCCTCGCCTGCACATAGGCATCGCCCTCGCCGACGACTTCTCCATGGTCACCTACAGGCGCGGTGCCGGATACCATGATGTGCGGACCCACGCGAACAGCCCGGCTATAAGCGGCCCTGGATTCCCACGGCGCGCCCGACTGTATGTTTTTCCTGATAGCCATCGGCGACGTCCCTTATAGTTATAATTTACCAGAGATAACTTCTATATATATTTGATTATTAATATATTAATAAGCGTTCTTTCGTGCTCGGAATAAGCCCCAACCAGATGGCTGATACGATGGAGTAAATCGCGACCACCGCCCATCCGACTGCCTGTGGCTCCAGGCCGTCGGCCGTCGCCTCCAGCAGTAAGTACAAGATCGGGACAGCGACAAGCAATCGCAGATACTCGAGACGACGCGCCGAAGGCCGGCCTTCATTCAGCAGACCCAGCGTATAGAGTTGAATCCACAACAAGATGCAGGGAACCAGCACGGCCTCCGTTCCGCTGCGAGCGTACAACGCCGCGATGAACAGCGCGCCAATGATGCCGATGATGAACTGAGCAATGACGTAGCGGCGTTGCGACGGTGTCGTTTGTGGATCGAACTTCTCGAACCTGGACAGATCTGTATTCTGCTTCGGGTACTGCTCCTCGACGTCCGCGGGCCGCCAACCCGTCCGGCGAAACCAGATGCCGACCTTGTCTTGCCATCGGGCCGCTTTGCGCGCGTCAAACAGCAGGTAGTCATAGACCTGCAGATTTGCCCAAAACGGGTTCAGGTTGGCCAGCGGCTTGCGCACGCCAAACACGACCGGTTCTTCTTCGGACTCATCCTCGAAGGTCCCGAAGAAGCGATCCCAGAGTATCAGCATGCCGCCATAGTTCTTGTCGATATACCGTTCGTTCTGCGCATGATGTACGCGATGATTCGATGGTGTCACCAGGATCCTGTCGAGCACTCCCAGCCGCCGGACCGTTTGGGTGTGGACCCAGAACTGGTAGATCAGGTTGACGGCATTCACCGTGATCAGAACCGCCAGCGGGAATCCGATCATGAACAGCGGCAGGTAGAAGATCCAGCCGAACAGAAAACCCGTGCTCGTTTGCCGGAGCGCTGTCGACAGGTTGTAGTCTTCGCTTTGATGATGCACCGCGTGCGCCGCCCAGAGCACCGATATTTCGTGGCTGAATCGATGGAACCAGTAGTAGCAAAAGTCCCAGGCAAGAGCCGCTGTTATCCACAATAGCAAGCCACCAGGGGACAAATCGAACCACTCCAGCTGCATATCGATCAGAGAGAACTTGCGCAATACGAATCCCCAGGCGAGCAACGGCAAAAACTTGGTGAAGTAGTCTACCGTCACGCTCAATATCCCGGCGCTTAAGCTATTGATCGCGTCGTTACTGCGATAAAAGCCGGTCCCTTTTCGCCAGTCGAGAATCAACTCCGTGACAATCGCGAACAGGAAGAATGGCGCGGCAATTGCGATGAGGTCCATTGCCACAGTTTACGGTAAGCTGCGCGGCGAAGGTAACAGGAAACGACCATGATCGATGCGACAGAACTGAGACTCCTGCGAGACGCCCTCGACAGATTGGCCGAAGGTTACTCAGACCTGCCCGACTTCCAATCCGAGTTTGATGCGGAGTCTGTCGCAAACGTGCTGCAGAAGGCCGCAGAACGAATGCACGACAACTATCCGTACTTTCATCCGCAGTACGCCGGACAGATGTTGAAGCCGCCCCACCCGATCGCGCGTATCGCGTACGCGATGTCGCTGTGGGTAAATCCGAACAATCACGCGCTGGACGGAGGTCGTGCCAGTTCAGCCATGGAAAAAGAATGCGTTGTCGAACTCGGCGAGATTTTCGACTGGCAAGGGCCGCTGGGCCACCTTACCGGCGGCGGAACAATGGCCAATCTCGAAGCGCTATGGGCAGCCGGACGTTTGCACCCGGGCAAACGAATAGTCGCATCAGAGCAGGCACACTACACGCACAGTCGCATCAGCGACGTTCTCGGCCTGCCCTTCTCTCCTGTTGCGGTCAGCCACAACGGCCGAATGGACATGGAGGCGCTCGAGGCTCTGTTACGCGAAGGCGATGTCGGTACCGTGGTCGCGACCATGGGTAACACCGGCCTCGGCGCTGTTGACCCGCTCCCGGAGATTATGGCCCTGCAGTCAAAGTACGGTTTTCGAATCCATGCCGATGCGGCTTATGGCGGTTACTTCACGCTGGCCAGGCTATTGCGTGACGATACGCGAGCGGCCTACGACAGCCTTGCCGCAGTCGACTCGATCGTGATCGACCCGCACAAGCATGGGCTACAACCGTACGGCTGTGGCTGCGTCCTGTTCAAAGATCCGGGCGTCGGTCAGTTGTACAAACACGCGTCGCCGTTCACGTATTTCAGTTCCGCCGAACTGCACCTCGGTGAGATAAGCCTCGAATGTTCACGACCCGGCGCCGCGGCCGTCGCGCTGTGGGCAACGCAGCAACTGCTACCGTTGGTGCGCGGCGGCGATTTCGCCGCGATGCTCGACGACTGCCTGAAAGCCGCAGAAAACTTCTGGAAGAAACTTCGAGACAGCGAGCACCTGGTACCACTGATGGAACCCGAACTCGATATCGTCGTCTATGCAGTGGACGCGAGCGACAGCAGCACGGCGACCGATCGCGCCCAGAAACTGTTTGCGAAGGCTGCCGAACATGATCTGCATCTGGCGTTGATCGAGCTACCTGTCGACCTTGTCAGACACTATGCGCCTCAACTCCGTGCAAATTCGGAGACGGTTACTTGCCTGCGCTCGGTATTGATGAAGCCCGAACACTGCGATTGGCTTGAGCGCATTGTCGGGATACTCGAGACGAGCGCCGCGGAGATCGCTTAGCTGCTCTGCAGCTGCAACACGGCCCGCATGATGACGATACCGAGATAGAAACAGGCGAAGCCGCCCACCAGCGTACCGACGAGATACGTGAACGAGTAGAAGAGTTCGTTCTTCTGGATCATCGTGTTGAGTTCCAGCACCATCGACGAAAGCGTCGTAAAACTACCGCAAAAGCCGACAGCGAAAAGCAAACGGTACTGATCGGGGATGATCCCGGCATCGTTAAACCACGCGGTATTGGCAATCAGTTGAGCCACCAGGCCCATCACGAAACAGCCGATCAGGTTCGCGCTCAATGTGCCCCAGGGAAACTCGACATCGCGCTGCAGGAAAACGTTTAGCGCAAGTCGAGCCATGGCGCCAAGCGCACCGCCAAGCGCCACGAACAGGTAGGAATAAAAAACAATATGCATGGATCAGGCGGCCCTGAGCCGAGCCAGTGTCTCGCGGTATTCCTGCTCCATGCGCAATACCAGCTCGCCGACTGGCAGAATCTCGTTAATGTCGCCAACGCCCTGGCCGGCACTCCAGATATCTTTCCATGCTTTGGCATCCTGGTCACCACCACTGCCGAAATTCATGGTGCTCTTGTCACCTTCCGGCAGATTGTCGGGATCCATACCTGCGCTCGCGATACTGCCTTTGAGGTAATTGCCAAGGACGCCGGAAAACAAAGACGAGTAGACGATGTCGTCTGCCCGACTGTCGACGATCATCTCTTTGTAGGCCGGCACGGCCCGGGCCTCTTCGGTCGCGATAAAACGCGTACCGCTGTACGCGAGGTCAGCGCCCATGGCTTGTGCCGCAAGCACGTCGTTTCCGTTGGTGATGCAGCCAGAGAGAATGACCGCGCCGTCGAATTCACGGCGAATCTCCCTCACCAGCGCGAACGGACTTAGCGTCCCCGCATGCCCACCGGCGCCCGCGCACACGGCTATGATTCCGTCCACTTCCTGCTCCATCGCTTTGCGCGCATGCCGCAAGCTAATGACATCGTGAAATACCAGGCCTCCATAGGAATGCACTGCTTTGACGATGTCCTCCGGTGGTCTCAGGCTCGTGATGATGATGGGCACTTCGTGCTTCACGCACGTTTCAACGTCGTCGAAGAGACGAGGATTGCTTGAATGGGCGATCTGGTTGACAGCGTACGGGGCGACGGGCTTACTCGGATTCGCCTCCCTGAACTCGCCGACTTCCTCCTTGATCTGCTTCAGCCAGTCACCGAGCATCTCCCGCGGTCTTGCATTGAGGGCGGGAAACGATCCGACGATGCCCGCCTGGCATTGAGCAATGACGAGTTCGGGGCCCGAGACGATAAACATCGGCGCACCGATAAGCGGGATGCGCAGATTTCCTTCAAGGGACTTGGGCAATGCCATTCACAACTCCAACAAAAACGTGGCCGCCCTTCCGGCGACCATTCCGTTGTTTCCAACTCGGCGCGTTTCGCTTTGTGGGCCTTCAGGGTACCTGCTGGTCGATGGCCAGGAAAACCGACGGGTTTTCGGCGGGTCTTACAATCAGGGAACCGAACCAGTCGCCTGACGTTGCTGCCGGACTCCCGCTCAGAGAAACACGGGCAAGTAGCTCGAACTCTTCGAACCCGGACAGCGTGCGCCCGGCGACCATCGACTGCGCATCACCTAACGAGATGACCGCCGGCAATTCGGACAGGCGAACACGATTAACCGCTATAGGGGGCGACGGCTGGGCCGGGTCGCGCGCGATGACGAATACGTTAGCGTCGGCCGTGATCGCAGCCATCGCATTGTCGGACAAGGAGACTCTGGCTGTCACCACCGCGCCCGGATCCGCGTCCGCTGCCTGGGTGTCAGCGGCGTCCGCGGCCGACTGCATATTCTGGGCTACTGGCGTTTGCGGCGATTCCACCGGCGCACCGCGCCACTCTGCTACGCGCCGCTCGATGATCGAGCGAATCTCGGCCGGCGGATTCAGGCCCAGCAGAATCTCCCAGCGCGAGGCCGCCAGATCCGTGTCGCCGCGATTTGCCGACGCAACGCCCGAATAGAACAACGCCGCCGGATTGTTGGGCTCCAGAGCCAACGCGCTTTCGATCAGGGCCGCGGTTCGGCCTTCGATCGCCAAACCGTCCCTCGACAGAATAGCCAGCGCCAGATCGACAAGCGTCTGCGCATTCCGTCCATCCTCCAGTTCCATGACGCGCTCGTAGGTTGTGACGGCATCGTCAAAGCGCTGCATCATCATTTGTGATCGCGCCAGCATTTTCCAGCCGTTGATATCATCGGGATTATTTGCGAGTCGCTGCTGCAATGATGCCAACGCCGCGTCCATGTCGGGCAACTCATCGGAATGCACCCCGGCCGACCTGACATCCGGGCTACCGACGTGGTTGTAAAGGCCCGCCGACAAGGCGGCTACGAATACGACAACCGTCGCCAGCAATGGCGTGAGCCTGCGTGATTCGCGATATAAGGGCCAAACGCCAAAACCCAGGGCCAACAGGCACAAGGTCACCAAGACGATCCAGAAAGTCACTCGGAAGACCCTTTATCAGCGGTTACGGCTATTTCATCGTCCAGCGGCATCGACATGCGGTGACTCAATACGCGGAACATCGCAAAGCCTCCGAACAGAACCAGCAAGAAGGGCGCGAGCCAAAGAATGAGCGTCTTGCCCGTGGTGCGCGGGCGATAAAGCGCAAATTCGCCGTAACGGGTGACCAGGAAGTCCAGGATCTCGGGATCCGTCTTGCCTTCCGCGATCAGTCGCCGAATCTCGCGCCGCAGGTCGGCCGCCAGGAAGACGTTGGAGTCCTTGATGCTCTGGTTCTGGCATTTCAGGCAGCGCACCTCCGAGATGAGTTTCTCGTAGCGGGCTTGTAATACCGGGTCGTCAAACGCCTTGCCGGTATCGATGGCAGCGACCGGCGAAACGGCAAGCATCACGACAAGCAGTGTCAACAAACGTTTCATTGTGCGGCACCGCCGCCGTTGATCAGAGGCACGAAATCACTCTCCCAGGATTCTTTGCTCAGAGGACCTAAATGTTTGTGCAGGACAACCCCATCGGCGCTGACCAGGAACGTCTCTGGCGCACCGTAGACGCCCCAGTCGATGCCGACGCGACCACTACCGTCGAAACCGGACGCGATGTACGGGTCACCGAGCTGATCAATCCAGCGCAATGCTTCAGGTCGCGTATCCCGCCAATTAATCCCGTAGATCGGGATGCTGTCTTTTGCCGCGAGTTCCAGCAGAAACGGGTGCTCAGCGCGACAGCCAACGCACCAGGTCGCCCAGACGTTGACCAGTGCGAGGTTTCCTTCGAGATCCTGCGAACCGATTGTCGCTGACGGGTCCTTGAGCGTGGGCAATTCGAACTGCGGCGCGGGTTTCCCTATGAACGGCGATGGTAGCGCTCGCGGATCGCCGCGCTTCAAACCGACCATAAGAAACAGGATCAAGGCGATGACCGCGAGCAGCGGCAGAACGTAGCGCGACATCAGGCTGACTCCGCGGCCGTACCACTGACTTTGCTGGTCTTGCTCGCCTTGAGGCGATAACGCCGGTCGCTGACAGCAATAATGCCGCCCAGCGCCATGATGATCGCACCGAACCAGATGTAACGGATCATTGGCTTGTACTGCACCCGCACGCTCCAAGCCCCGTTGCCGAGCTGATCGCCCAGCGCGACGAACAGGTCCTTGTTCCATGTGGCGTAGATGCCGGCTTCCGTCATCCAGTTCTTCTGCACAAGGTACTGACGTTTTTGCGGCCGCACGGTGGCAACATAGTCGCCGTCCTTGCTGATTTCGATCACTCCCTCGATAGCCGAGTAGTTGGGCCCCTCGACATTGCGCAGCTCGAGCATCGTGAAATCGTAGCCGGCGACATCAATCGACTCACCTGGTGTAAGGGCGCGATCCGACTCAACGTTGAACGCCGAGGTAACCGTCGCGCCCAACACGAACAGTCCCATCCCCAGGTGGGCAACCGACATGCCGAGCGCCGAGCGCGTAATACCGGCGGAACCGTCCTTGCGGCGTAGCGAGCGAATTGGCTGTATCAGGGATGTCGCGATGATCCAGAGTGCCGCGGCAAAACCGACGGCGAGTAACAACCCGGTGCGCCCGTAGAACATCAACGGCAGAACGATGCCAAGCAATACCGCCGCAATCGCCGGTATACGCAACAGTGCGAACCATGGCCGTGTGTCCTGTTTACGCCAGGCCGTATGCATGCCAAGACCCAGCAACAGCACCAGCGGGATCATCGGGACCAGAAAAGCGACTTCGAACCAGGGCGGGCCAATGGAAATTTTGCCGCCATTGAGCAACTCGATGACCAGTGGCGCAAGTGTTCCCATCAACACCAGCGTTGCCGCGACGACCAGCAATACGTTGTTCAGCAGCAGGAACGTCTCGCGTGAAAGCAACGCGAAGCCCACATCGGAATCCAGTGACGGCGCACGCCACGCATACAAAATCAGCGCGCCAACAACCACGACCCCGAGGAACCCGAGAATGAAGAAGCCGCGGGTCGGGTCGGTCGCAAACGCATGCACCGAGACAATGATGCCGGAACGTACGAGGAACGTGCCCAGCAGGCTCAACGAAAATGCGGTGATGGCGAGCAGCAGCGTCCAGCTCTTGAACAGGCCCCGTTTCTCTGTGACGGCCAGCGAATGAATCAGCGCGGTACCAATCAACCACGGCATGAAAGACGCATTCTCGACGGGGTCCCAGAACCACCAGCCACCCCAGCCGAGTTCATAGTAAGCCCACCAGCTGCCGAGCATGATGCCCAGCGTCAGAAACATCCAGGCAAGCGTGGTCCACGGGCGCGTCCACTTCGCCCACCGTTGATCCAGGTTACCGCTCAGCATCGCGGCGATAGCGAACGCGAAAGCGACGGAGAAACCGACATAGCCGATGTACAACAACGGTGGGTGTATCGCGAGGCCCGGGTCCTGGAGCAGTGGATTCAGATCCGCACCATCGCTCGCCGGCGGCGTCAGGCGATCGAACGGATTGGAGGTCAGCAATGCAAACAGCAGGAAGCCGATTGACAACAAACCGAGTACGCCGATGACACGTGCGGAAAATGCCTCAGGCAGTTCGGAGCTGTAACGCGATACGGCGACCGTCCATGCGGCGAGGATGAGTATCCACATCAGCAACGAGCCCTCGTGGGCCCCCCAGACCGCCGAAATCTTGTAGACGGTGGGCAACGACAGCTGCGAATGGTTGGCAACGTACAGAACCGAGAAATCGCTGGTGACGAATGACCAGGTCAGGCATCCGAATGCAATCGTGACGAATACGAACTGGCCGAGTGCGGCGGTATTACCCACCTGCATCATGGCGGAATCGTTGCGATGTGCCCCAACGAGCGGCAGAACGCCCTGGCAAATCGCCAGGGACAGCGCGAGTATCAAGGCAAATTGTCCAATTTCAGGAATCATTCCGTGACACACTCCGTGACGCCCTGTCGCAGCGGTGTCGTCTTGTTCTCAACGTGCTTGGCCAGCGAGTCCGCGACTTCGGGAGCCATGTAGTTCTCGTCGTGCTTGGCGAGAATCTTGTCAGCAACGAAGACACCTTCGTCGCCGAGTCGTCCATGCGCGACCACGCCCTGTCCCTCACGAAACAGATCGGGCAGCACTCCAACGTAACTAACCGGCAGTTCGCAGTTCATGTCGGTGACACGGAAGCGGAGATCCATCGAACCTTCCTCGCGCTCGATACTGCCATCAACGACGAGCCCGCCAATTCGGAAGTTCCGCTGCTTCGGGTAATCGCCCGCAATGACATCCGAGATATCCACGAAGAACATCATGTTGTCCTGGAACGCTCGCAGCGTAAATGTCGCAGCAATCGCTACGCCGGCGACTGCAAGACCGACGGCCAGCATCCGTTGTTGCCTGGGTTTCATTGCCTTTCCTCGAGCGCTTTTATCCGCACTTCAATATCTCTGTACACACGTTTGTGGCGCAACCGCGCACGCCAGTCCGAAAAAATAACGACGGCCAATGTCAGTCCGAAACAACTCCAGACATAGACACCGTAATTTCCCATTGCCAGGTTTTCCATGCCTAACTGCCCTCCGGCGACAAGACCATCTCACGCACCCAGCGGGTACGTCGTTCGCGGAACAATACCTCGGTTCGTACGCGGCGCAATAAGAGAGAACCGAACAAGAACGTGAATCCGAGGATCATCGCCAGCAGCGGATACAACATGCCCGGATCCATCGCCGGCCCGCCTTTTTTCAGGAGCGTCTGTCCCTGGTGCAACGAACTCCACCATTCGACCGAGAAATGGACGATGACGACATTGACGACACCCACCAGCGCGAGCACGGCGCTGGCCTTGTCCGCCTTGGCCGTATCGTCGATGGCGCCACGCAGCGCCATGTAACCAAAGTACAGGAACAGCAGAATGAGCTCCGATGTCAGCCTTGGATCGCCCCACTCCCACCAGGTTCCCCACATTGGCCGACCCCAGATCGAACCCGTCACGAGCGCCACGAAGGTGAAAGCCGCCCCCAGGGGTGCGGCAGCGGCCGCAACGGCGTGGGACAACTTGATGCGCCAGATCAGCCCTATGCCGCCACTTATGGCCATGATCATGTACGCCATCAGCGACAGGTAAGCCGAGGGCACGTGCACGTAAATAATCCGGAATGCATCGCCCTGCTGATAGTCCATAGGGGCAAGAAATAATCCCGCATAAACGCCATACGCAATTAGCGCAATACCGGGTAAGGCAAACCACGGCGAAAAAACCGCGGCAAGGCGATAAAAGTGCGGCGGTGATGCCAGCTGATGAAAAAATTTCCACATAATCCTGATTCTACTCGTTACTGATTCTCAAAGCGGCGGCCGTAGCGTAGGGAGCAAGGCTAAGAGACGCAATGGCGTAGGCGCCCAGGGCCCAGATACCGGTTGAATAAATGTCGTTGCCGGCCGCCAGCGAGACCGTGTTCGCGCCAAGCAACAAGACGGGCATGGCCAGCGGCAGGATGAGCAGGCTCAGCAGCGCTGTGCCACGGTGCAACCCGACCGTCAGGGCCGCGCCAATCGAACCCAGCAAGCTCAAGCTTATGGTGCCCAGCACCAGCGTCAACATCATCACCGGCACGACGGACCAGGGCATGCGGTAGGTCATCGCCAATATGGGGGACACCAGCACCAGCGGCAAACCACTGGTCAGCCAGTGAGCAAGCGTCTTGCCCAGCGCCAGGACCGGCAACGGCTGCGGGCTGACCAGTAATTGGTCCAGGCTACCGTCTTCGAAGTCGCCCAGGAAGAGTGAATTCAAAGAGAGCAAAGTCGCCAGCAGGGCTGCAACCCAGAGCACTCCGGGACCGCTGAACTCGAGCTGCGCCGCACTCGGGCCCACGGCGAGCGGAAACAAGGTGCAAACCATCGCGAAAAAGAACAAGGGATTCAGCACATCTCCGGGGCGCTTCCAGGCCAACAGCAGGTCACGCCTCGCCGTTGCCCAAAGGCCGGAGAATATTCCCGGCTGCTGTGCGATGGACTCGTTCATTGCAAATGAATCTTCGTGACGGGTGCGTTGATTTCGACGTCCTGGTGCGCCGCCATGACGCACATACCGCCCGCCGCCAGGTGCTCCTCTACCAATTGCATGACGAGCTTTCTGCCCTCGCGATCGAGGTTTGTGAAAGGTTCATCCAGGAGCCACAACGGTACGTCGGCGAGCAACATGCGCGCCAGCGCAACGCGTCGTTGCTGGCCAGCCGACAGCGAGCGCAATGGTAACCGTCGCAATCGCTCTATTCCAAGACGCTCAAACACTTCTTCGTGCTCACGATCGGACTGCGGGCGAAGTGACTCCTCGAAATGTAGATTCTCCAGCATATTGAGATCACCCTTGAGCCCCGTGCGGTGCGCCAGCCAGACCAATGCGCCATGAAACGTCTGCCGCTGCTTCAGCACCGGCACATCGTTCCACAGAATCTGACCCGTTTCGAGGCTGAGCATTCCCGCAATCGCGCGCATCAGGCTGGTCTTGCCACAGCCATTGCGGCCCTCCAGCAGCAGCAATTCGCCGCTGTTCAGCGCAAATCCAAGGCCCTCGAACAGGCACCGTTCGCCACGAATCAAGGTGAGGTTGTCGGCGGATAATTTTGCGGTCAATGGCCTACACTCTGCGGCCGAACGCCGACATTTCGAAAATTACAGATAAACATCCTTGTTTTACAATTACTTACAGATACTTATTAATCTTAGTTCAAATAAAGTGCCGCGTCCGCATGAAGTATAAAGAATCATACGATTTCTGGTTTACAACAACAGAAGCGCGGTCGTAGACTGAACGGCCCGGTCAACATTTCATATAAGAAGAGACCGCAACCTGACAATAGCAACTATACCGCGACATGACGATTGCCAGTAGTTACTTATGCAGCTAGGAGCTGCAGGCCTTAAGGAGCAACCCTTTCCCTCGCACGGGAAACCGTTGACGGTCCTGTCTTACCGCTCCGAGCGCGAAGCGCTCGACATACTCGGAGATACCTGCGCGGATCGCAATGGCCTTTGCCTGCTGCAGGGACCCGTCTTGTCGGGTAAGTCGACATTGCTACATAATTTCATCGCAACGCTTCCAGAGGATTGCGCGGTCGCCATTATTGACGGGCGGGGCCTCAATGCCACGAACCTTCTGTCCAACGTACTGCGCGAGTTCGGCTTCAACCTCGAAACGAATTCCGCCAATGAATTGATGGGGCTCGTGCGTGTTTTTGTGCTGCAACAGGCCTCATCTCACGAGCCGCCGTTGCTTGTCATCGAGAACGCTCATGAACTCAATCCGAGCGGCCTGCGCGCGCTGAGTGAGCTGGCCGATCTGCGAGTCCGTACCGGCAGCGCATTGAAGATCGTCCTGGCCAGCGATCGTTCGCTGGCATCCGTCGTAAGCACGCCGGAAATGCAAGCGGTGTCACGGCGCGTGTTACACGACTACCACTTGCGTCCCATGGCGCAGCAGGAAGTCAAAGATTATCTGCACCAGAAGTTGCGAGCGGCCGGCAGCGAATGCCCGGATCTCGTCTTTCCGGATGAAGTCTGCAACGAGCTCTGCAGCGCCTCGGGCGGCTGGCCCGGAATTCTCGACCGGCTTGCGCTTCTCGCGTTAGCCCGCGCGCAGGCGTTGCCTGTCGCTGTTTCCGACGTTGAGCACCCCGAACTGCCCGCAGGCACCTGGATCGAGGATGAAATTCGGACGGACGAGCCTGAACCCGGCGAAGCCCCTGCGCCACCACAGTTGATAGTGATGAAGGGCGGTGACGTCGTTGACGATCGAATTATGGACAGAACGCGCCTGCTGATCGGCCGCTCGGGCCATAACGATATCTCGCTCGATAGCAATTTCGTCAGCCGTCACCATGCGCTGCTCATTCATGACGACGGCGCGACGTTCCTGACCGACCTGAACAGCAGGAACGGCACATTCGTGAACTCAAAGCGGGTATCCAATCATGTATTGGTGCACGGCGATGTCATAACGATCGGCGACCAAAACATCAAGTTCAATGACCTGCAGGCGCGGTCGCGTGGCGACCTCGACGGCGCAGAGTTCCACGATACAACGATCATGAGAACGCTCGCAGGTACGCAGGACCTGCTCGAGCAGGAAAACGCCGACATATTGCCCGTGGCCGCGGATGATTCGGCGACCATCCAGGTCTAGCGCAAGCTAACCGAAGAACCCTTCCTTGAAGTGCTTTCGGCACATTGAGATGTAGCGGTCGTTGCCACCAATCTCCACCTGTGAGCCTTCGGTAACAGCATTTCCTTCGCTGTCCAGGCGCAGGACCATCGTCGCCTTGGTCCCGCAATGGCAGATCGCCTTGAGTTCCTTAAGGGTGTCCGCCCAGGCCAGCAAGTACTTACTCCCGTCAAAGGGCTCCCCCTGAAAGTCTGTGCGCAGGCCATAAGCCAGCACGGGGATGCTCAACTGATCGGTAACCTCGGTGAGTTGAAAAACCTGGTCGCGCGTCAGGAACTGTGCCTCGTCAATGAGGACGCAATGCAGCGGCTCTTCGACATTTTGCGATGCGATGACATCGAACAGGTCTGTGTCGCTTTCGAACGTGGTGGCGTCGGACTCGATACCGATACGCGACGCGACTTTTCCTCGGCCGAAACGGTCGTCAAGCCGTGGCGCCAGGACCAGCGTGTTCATACCGCGCTCTTTGTAGTTGTAGCTGGACTGCAGCAACGAGGTCGATTTGCCCGCGTTCATCGAGGAGTAATAGAAATAAAGCTTGGCCATCGCACCCGTATTGTCGCATCGCGACGCGAGCGATGCACGGGGATTGCGCGTTTCTAGTGGTGCAGTGTCAGGAGCTTGGCGACTTTTCGAGGATGGCCGTACCGGTCGGGGTTTTTCGAACGGCAATCCGCACACTCGTTAGTCAGGGAATGGCGGCCGGATATCAATTGTGGCACTGGCGTCACGGTGCCATTGCGAAGGCAGCGGCTGCAGATGACGAGATTACTGAGCTTGTCCAACAAGCCGTAGCTAACATTGTCTTTTGTGATCGAGGCCATGACAGCTCTCCGTGCCTGAATGTCTTTTGTGACATTTGGCCGGCGCCTTGACCAGCAATAGCAACAGAAATGTGCAGAACTGTTAACCAGTCGGCGTTTTGACTGTGAACTTCGTTCCGGTCAGCCCTTCCTTTTACAACAGGTAATCGGCAACGATTTCGACGAGGTGGTCGGACCAACGTTCCGGAAACGGCTCCGTGAGTTCGACGGACTTTTCGAAATCCGTCTCGAAAACGCGCCTGAGAAGTGCATCCACGTAGTCGGGATGTGACGTTGCGATATTGAGTTCCTTGTTGGTACGAAAACTCAGCTTGTCCCAGTTGGCAGAACCAAGGCACGCCCAACCGTCGAATACGGCCGCCTTGACGTGCGACATGCCGGGATAGACGAAGACGCGAATGCCATGCTCGAGCATCGCGTTAGCGGCCAGCGCATTACTCTTGTTGATCGGACCATGATTGCCCACCAACGGTAAGATCACACGAACATCGACGCCCCTGCGACGCGCTTTCGCCAGCTCGTAGAGCATGGCATCGTCTGTGAGGTAAGCGTTCTGGATATAGATGTAATTACGCGCATTACGAATAGCCGCGCGCTGCGCGTTGAATATTTCTGCGCTGCCTGGGCGAGTATGCAGAACACGCAATGGATAACCGATGTCCTCAGCGGTTTTCCTGTTGGGCCGGAGTCTCTGCAAAGCATAGGACACGTCACCCAGCGGTCCCGCGTGTGCCCATGCCTTATTGAATTCGTTGCCAAGGACAGCGACGACAGGGCCATGCAATTCCATCATCAGATCGTGCCAGACATAGCGGTATTCACGACCAATGTTCATACCGCCCGCAAACGCGATCTCCTCGTCGATGATCGTGGTCTTGACATGATCGCCGGCGACCAGCCACGGATTCCTGGACTGCCGCACGTCAATGTCCGAATCGTTTTCGAGGAATGCCCGCACTGATTCCGGTGCCTCGTAATCTTCAGGCAAGCTCTCGTCATCGGCCCCGGTAGCAACGATGGTGCCGAGGCCATCCAGCAAGACCCTGATGTCGATGCCTTCATCAGAACGTCGTCGCAGCAGATCGCCTATCTTCTCGGCGAAATCGTCGTTGTCGAAAATGTAGGTCCGTATGTCTACCGACTTCCTGGCAGTCGATACAACATCGATGAAGCGAATAAAAAATTCTTCGCCATCGACCAGGTATTCGATGGTCCCGCGAGTGGCCCCTCGGCCCGTGATCCGATCGAGCTCTGTTTCCCAGTCGCCGAGGTCCATACCAGGCACGTCATTGAGATCCGGAATCGGCTCGGACTCGAGCGTAACGAGCCAACTGGGTCTCACCGTTTCCACGGCGGCGTCCTTGGCAACAAAAAGAAGGCGGTAGATTGATGACAAGGGGCGCGATAACAGGCCACCCAAATGACTTTGCGCCAGGTGCCCCGTCGACTGTGCAAGCTGCGTGCCCTTGCTCGCGACGGGGCCCTTTCTCGGCGCAGGCGAATAGCGCAGGAAGATACCAAGCGGCAACTCGCGGTCGTAATAAACGAATGGCAACGAGTATGCGCCTGTATCACCGGTGCTGAATACAAGGCGGCGATCATCTATTCCTTCGCGCGCAAGGAACTCATTCATAACCGGCCTCGCACGGCGAATAAATTCCACGAAATCGATAGTCTCCGCAACTACGTAAGTATCAGGCTTGTCGATCAACAAACGTGATTCAAAATTATTGATGTCGTTGTAGTACAGGAAATAATCTTCTTCTCCGAATTTCATGACGATGCCCGTCATGCTTGCCTTCGGTAATACGGACTCGAAGACGACGTCAATGAAACGGTTCCAGTACTTGCTGCCGAGAATGCGCGGGACGATTGGCGATTCCGGCGTCTCGATCCATCGGGACGCTTGCTGGTACTCAAGTGGCAGGATGAAAGGGCCGGGGTAAACTTCGTCCGAACCTTGCATGAAGGCTGTCAAATCTACCCGATTCGACCAGTTGCCCCCCGAATGAACGAGTCCGTCGCCGCTTATGTAGCTGATGTAAAACTCTTCGGCGCCAATGAACGCCTCGACGGCCAAGAGTGGCTCGGTAACCGGGTCCTCGGCAAAACGTCCCGGGAGCATTAGGATATCGTCTGCTGGCGTCGCCTCGTAAGTAGAGACGCAAGCGCTCGCCTGCAGCAGAGACAGAAGAAATGGCAGTACGCATCGCGCCAGGTGTTGATGGGATGGTTTCATAGCGTACTCCCAGGGCCGAGGCTATAACCTATCCTCTTCCTATTGCCCAATCCTGAGCTTTTTCTTAGGTAACTCTGATGAATTCCTGGGCGCGACGACGCTCGTTCCGCGGTCGGTCGGTACTTGACGCATGGTGCCCGGGGCCGGACTCGAACCGGCACACCCTTTCGGATAGCGGATTTTAAGTCCGCTGCGTCTACCAATTCCGCCACCCGGGCGTGGCCTGAAGAAAATGGAGGCTAGGGTCGGAATCGAACCGGCGTACACGGAGTTGCAGTCCGCTGCATAACCACTCTGCCACCTAGCCTCGGCGGTCAGGCGAAACGGCGGCAGACACCGCTCCGCTGAGCAGGCGTCGGAGTATACATCGCTCTCACCAGGAATCAATTTGATGCCGCGAAAGCTGAGAAAACGCGGGCCAGGATACGCATAATAGCGGTATGCGCACGGCGTACCCCATTACCCTCCTCCTCCTTGCGGTTATTGTCTCTGGCTGCACGCGAGTAGAGCCTCCGGTCTTCGGCGAGCCTGTACCAATATCTCTGTCCGCGGGAAGCAACGTTCTCGGCCCGAGGCTCGCGTCCGGGGTAGACGGCACCACGGTTCTGAGCTGGATGCAGCGCGACGACAGTGGCGCCACGTTGCGTTTTTCGACGCTGGAACTGGGCGAGTGGCAGACGGCGACCAACGTCGTTAGTGATCAACGAATGTTCGTTAACTGGGCCGACTTGCCGTCGGTCATTCCGTTGGCAGACGGTCATTGGGTCGCTCACTGGTTGAGCAAGAGTGCTGCGGCAACCTATGCCTATGACATTCTGCTGGCACAGTCCTTCGACAGCGGCCTGACCTGGAGCGATCCTGTGCGCCCGCACAGCGACGGCACGCCGACTGAGCACGGTTTCGTTTCTATACAGGCTCAGGGTGACTCTGCGGCTCTCCTCTGGCTCGACGGGCGCAAGACGATCAACCAGGTCAGCGGCGATCCCAGAAGCAGCGGCATGACCTTACGATCTGCGGCGATTGATACGCTCAGCGAATTGAGCAACGAACAGCTGGTCGATGAGATCGTCTGCGACTGTTGCCAGACCGACGTTGCCGTCTCTGCCGACGGTCCCATCGCGGTCTACAGGAATCGGACCGTGGATGAGATTCGTGACATATACGTGTCACGATTTTCCGACGGGCAGTGGCAACCGGGTTCGGCAATTGCCGATGATGGTTGGAAGATTTCGGGCTGCCCCGTGAACGGACCCGCAATAGACGCCCAGGGAAACCTGGTGGCCATCGCCTGGTTCTCGGCGGCGAACGAGAAACCGGTCGTTCGGGCCGCCATATCGACCAATGCCGGCCGATCGTTCAAAGCGCCTGTCGAAATCGCGTCACGCGGTTCGTCCGGCCATGTGGGTGTCGCAATCATCGACCGTTCCTCGGTCGCCGTCAGCTGGGTTGAAGCCGACAATCGCGGTACAAACGCCATCAACATTCGAGGATTGACAACGCAAGGCACGCTCGGGCGTGTGGAGACAGTCGGCCGCAGTGGTCTGCTTCGCATCTATCCGCAAATGGCGCGCGTTGACGACAAATTGATTCTTGCCTGGACTGACGAGATCGCCGACGCGACCGAGATTGTATCGATTGAGGTTCCGATACTGGGCTTTTACGATCGCTGACGTTGTGGCGCACCATGCGTCGCATGCATGTAAAATCGCCGGAATCCCGATTCCCGAGGCCGGCAGCAATGCAAATCAGTGGCACGATCATCACGTTCAATGAAGAAGATCATATCGAGCAGGTTATCCGCTCGCTGCAGCAGGTGTGCGACGAGATCATCGTCGTCGACTCGCTGAGTACCGACAGAACAGTGGAAATCGCGGAGTCCCTCGGGGCAAAGGTCATCCTGCAGAAATACCTGGGCGAGGGAAAACAACGCAATGTGACCGAGCAGCATGCAACTCATGACTGGATCCTGGCCCTCGACGCGGATGAACGCCTCGATGACGAGATGGTGAAGACCATCAAGGGACTCGATTTGAGCGATCCGCGGGTCGGTTTCGAATTCAATCGCAAGAGTTATCGCGGTAACCACTGGATCCGCGGCCCCGGTTTTTATCCGGACTACCTCGTACGCCTTTACAACAAGCGTGAAGGCGGCTATGAATCACGCTACGGGCATGCCGGGGTAATCACTCCGAAAACGAAACGCGTTCCCGGACACATGATCCATTTCACCTACGACGACATCAGCGACTGGCTCGCCAGGATCAACCAGGTGACCTCACTGGATGCTCAGGGGATGTACGAGAAAGGCCGTCCGCCGTCCAACATCAAACCGATCCTCAGCGCGCTCAACGCCTTCTTCAAAAAGTTCATTTTCAAGGGCGGTATATTTCGGGGCATCGACGGCTGGAGCATCACGATTACGAGCGTGCTGCGCAGTTACATGAAGTACCTCAAATTGAATGAGTTGCACGAAATGGCGGCCGACAAGAAGGCGCCGCCACAACGCTGACGCCACCGGCACCTTACTGCACGGATTTACCTGTCAGCGTTTCGTACAATTCCCGGTGCTGCCTGATCGAGTCGCGCACATTGAAATGCGAGCGGATTCTCTCACGGGCGTTCTTGCCCCACTCAGCTCGTCGGTCTTTGTCGCTCGCCATCTCGACGATGGCCGCAGCAAGCCCATGCGGATCGGAGGGCGGCACAACCAGCCCGCTCTCGCCATGCACAACCAGCTCGGGACTGCCACCGGTCGCGGAAACAATCGGAGGGATGCCGTATACCATGGACTCGATGACGGTCTTCGGCAGGCCCTCGCGCTTGGTTGCCGGTAACACGCTCGCACTACACGCTGAAATCAACGCGGGAATATCCTCGCGATAACCAAGCGTATGAATTCTGTCCGCCATTTGACTGGCGTCGATCAGTTCCCTGATTTCCGGGCTATCCATGCCGCTGCCGACGAGCAGGATATGGATCGGAAGATCGACCGGCAGGTAGCGGGTCGATTCAATCAAGACCGGCACCCCTTTTCGCGGCCGGTTATTGGCGACACAACCCAGAACAAAAGCGTCATCCGGTATGCCGAACTCGCTTAGATCGGCGGGCTCCGTCTGCTCGTACCAATCCAGGTCGTGCCCTTTGTAGATGGTAACCGGCCTCGATTTGTCGAGCATCTGATTGCGCAGGTCGTCACGGACTGCATTGGCGACACACACGATCTTGTCAACACGCGGGCTCAGGTGCGTAAGGTAACAGCTCGGATCGTACCAGTAGATGTTGCCCGTCTGTCCTCTGTACGTGACGACTTTAGTCGGCAGACCGAGGCTGCCGAAGATGCCGCTGACGATTGCCTTGTTGTTGAACAAATGAATGACGTCGTGCTTGCCCGCTTTGAGCACTGCGCGAATCCTGCGTATGGCCTCGAGGCTGAATTTTCTGGCTGGCGTGAAATCATGTATCCGGATGTCGAAAGACCGCATGCGCTCGGCGTACCAGCACTGGCCCTGTGTCATGACTTCCACATCCAGGCCCTGCTGCTTGAGGCCTATCAAGACTTCGGCTTCGGGCCGAATATTATGAACAGCGATATCGTAGTTGCCGACGAACAGGACTTTGATACTCATTGTTGTATCCGATGGTAGCGTTCGTACATGTTTCGTATTTCTACATGAAAAAGGGGCCCGGCAGAAAGTCACCGGCCTGAAAACAGGCGCGCAGTCGATACCCTCGCCTCCGCCGATGGGCAGCCCCTGGCCATTAGAGCCGCCAACCCCTGACGTCTGGCGCGCGACTGGAGGTCGACAAATCGAGCGGGCTGAGCGCCCGCACATAGTGGCACACTTTTCCTATAATATTTCTAGAAAACTTCCTTAATTATTTGTTTAATAAGGTTTTAATGAATGGATTCTGGAGATCGGATTCGTAACTCATCTTCTGCTGCACAATCCGCATATGACGAAGGCTCAGGCAGCAGTATCCGTCGACTCGAACAACAAAAAGCCCGCCGACATCACTGTCGGCGGGCCGTGTTTGGAGCGGGTGATGAGGATTGAACTCACGACCCTCACGTTGGCAACGTGATGCTCTACCGCTGAGCTACACCCGCTAAATTTGCAGAGGGGCGAGATTTTAGCCAGTTGCGCCCGCCTGTCAAGGCGAAACCACACCCTTTTTCCATTTGGTTCAGGCCTGGTCGCTGATTATAAACGGCCATGCTGCCCTGAGATAGATGATCATCGACCAGATGGTCATGATCGCCGCCAGCACCAAAAGCACAAAACCGAATTTGTACATGTCGACGCCGAACATGGGGTTCTTATAGACCATAAACGCAATGCCGAACATCTGCAGCGTGGTTTTGACCTTGCCGGCCGCAGACACCTTGACGTTGGCCCTTTCACCGATCGTGGCCATCCACTCCCGCAGGGCCGATATCGTGATCTCGCGACCGATGATTATCATGGCGATGATGTCTTCAAACCAGCCCGACTCCGCCTGAACCAGCATGACGAGCACGATTGCCACCATCAGCTTGTCGGCCACCGGGTCGAGGAATTCGCCAAATCGCGACGTCTGATTGAAACTGCGCGCTACCCAGCCGTCTATGAAGTCGGTGACCGCAGCAATACCGAAAATAATGGCCGCGATCGGACGTGCGTTCGGAATCGGGCTGTAGAAACAAATGACCACGGCAGGTATTGCCGCGATGCGAAACAAGGTCAAAAGGATTGCAAGGTTAAGCTTCAATGGGCCGCTCTGTTCTTGTTACTGATTATCGACGTGCAGGTCATTGTATATTGTTTCGGCAAGTGTGCGGCCAATACCCTTGACCTGGACGAGATCATCCACGCCGGCGCCGATCACGCCTTGCAAGCCACCGAACTGGCGCAACAGCTCCCTGCGTTTCTTCGGCCCAAGCCCCGGGATCCGCTCGAGACGCGACGTTGTGCGCGCTTTGGCGCGCTTCTGCCTGTGCCCGGTGATCGCGAAGCGGTGCGCTTCGTCGCGGATCTGCTGGATTAACAGCAACGCCGACGAGTCCGGCGGCAGTTCCAGGGCCCTGTCATCGCCCGGACGAAACAGGCGCTCGGCTCCCGGTCTTCGCGCTCTGCCCTTGGCCACGGCGACGACGGTCAGCCAATCCAGTTCCAGTTCGTCGAGGATGGTCATCGCCGCGGCGAGCTGCCCTTTGCCGCCGTCCACGAACAGCACGTCCGGCATCGGCACCTCCCCCTTCTTCACGCGCTCATAGCGCCGGCGCAGCGCTTCGCCCATCGCACCGTAGTCGTCACCCGCTGCAGCAGGGCTCAGATTGAAACGCCGATAATCGCTTTTCATCGGTCCGGCCGTGTTGAAAACGACACAAGAGGCGACAGTCGCCTCCCCGGACGTGTGGCTGACATCGAAGCATTCGAGGCGCTGCGGCGCTTCCTCGAAATTCAGTGCCTCGCCCAGAGCGGCAAATTGCCGGCGAATTGTCGCGTTGCTCGCGGCCTTCAGACTCAGGCCCTGTTCGGCGTTGGTTCTTGCCATCTGCAACCAGCGCGCCCGATCTCCGCGAACCCGGGAACGTATCGCCACCTTATGACCGACACGCTCGGTCAGCTCCTGCTGTAACAGATCGGCATCATCAATAGCCAGTTCGATAATGATTTCCGCGGGCGCATTACGGCCGAGATAATATTGCGCGACAAATGCATTCAGTATCTTTTGTTTATCCGTCTCGCCGGGCAAGCGCGGAAAATAGTCACGGCTGCCAATCAGCGAGCCATTACGAATGAACATTACCGTTACGCAGTGAATCGCGCCGTTCGATGCGAAGCCGAGTATATCGAGATCCCTGTTGTCGCTACGCTTCATGAGCTGACGTGCCTCGATCTCCTTCAGGCGAGATATCTGATCCCGAAATCGAGCTGCCTGTTCGTAGTCACGCATTTCCGCCGCCTGCTCCATGCGCTTTACAAAGGAGTCAACGACCGTCTGGTTCTTGCCTTCCAGAAACTGGATTGCGGCATCAATGTCCTTTCGGTACTGCTCCGCGGAGATCAAATCGACACACGGCGCCGTGCACCGCTTGATCTGGTGCTGCAGGCAAGGCCGTGTGCGATTGCTGAAAAAACTGTCTTCGCAGTTTCGAATAAGAAACAACTTCTCCAGCTCTTTGAGCGTCTGTCGAACGGCGCGCGTGCTGGGATAGGGACCGAAGTAACGGCCTTTACCGCGTCGCGGGCCGCGATGGAACTTCAACCTTGGAAACGCGCTTTCGGTGGACACATAAATATAGGGATAACTCTTGTCGTCACGCAGCAGCACGTTATAACGCGGTTTGTGCCGTTTGATCAGGCTGTACTCGAGAATCAGCGCCTCCGCTTCCGTGTTCGCCACCGTGACTTCGACGCGAGCTACCTGCTGCATCATTGCGACGGTTTTCGGCGCATCCTGGGTGCGGTGAAAATAGCTCGAAACACGCTTCTTGAGGTCGCGAGCTTTTCCGACGTAGATGACTTTGTGTTTGGCATCGAGCATGCGATAGACGCCGGGGCGATGCGTCAGGCTTCGCAGGAAAGGTTTTACGTCAAACTGTGTGTCGTCACTCACGTCTTTATTTATCCAGCAACTCCCGTGCCGCTGCAAATATGCGGTCAAACATGGCCTCGGTCAGCCGCCCTGTGTTCGTGTTGTAACGAGAGCAGTGGTAGGAATCGAGTAGCTGAAATGGACCCATGTCATGCAACGCCGCGTGGCCGAATTTGAAGTCGGCCTGGCGCAAACCCCGCGCCTTGACGATCGCCCTGTGCGCTATCCCGCCCAGCGCCATCACGACGGCGCCATGCGGCAGTAAGCCGAGCTCGTTTTCGAGATATGCATTACACGTATTGATCTCGGCACCAACGGGCTTGTTATCGGGCGGAAGGCACTTCACGGCATTGGTGATGCGGCAGTCCTCGAGTTCCAGCCCGTCATCGGCGGCTTCGGAATGATCTCGCGAGCTAAAGCCATACTTGTGCAGCATACGGTAAAGCAGAATGCCGGCATGATCGCCCGTAAAAGGACGACCCGTGCGGTTCGCACCGTGCATACCGGGCGCGAGCCCGACGATCAGGAAACGTGCGTCTCGACTGCCAAATGGCGGCACCGGTCGGCAGTAATAATCCGGGTAGCGCCCATTGACGTCGTCAAGGAAACCCGCGAGGCGCGGACATGCGCGACAATCCCGGTCAAAAACCGTCGAATCCACCCGTCAGTCTTGCATGTGGCGGATGACCGCCCTGCCGAATCCTCGCGTACCAACGAGGCGTGCACCCGGCACGAGTTTTTCGAGTTCCTGCTCGACTTCTTTCTTGTCATGCGTCCTGACCTTGCGCTTCGGTGCACGAATGGCGGTACGGAGTCGCGCGAGATCAAACGTCAGCTCGCTGTTCGCGATGGCGCCGGCAACGCCCTTGATGATGAGGTCGGCTGCCTCGGTCCAACCCATGTAGCGCAGCATCATCTCGGCCGACAGTATCAAGGAACCCGGGTTGACCCGGTTCTTGCCGGCGAAACCGGGCGCGGTTCCGTGCGTTGCCTCGAATACGCCAACGCCGTCCCCAATGTTGCCCCCCGGGGCGATACCGATACCCCCGACTTGGGCTGCCAGCGCGTCGGATATGTAGTCGCCGTTGAGATTCAAGGTCGCGATAACGTCGAAGTCTTCGGGGCGCAACAGGATCTGTTGCAGGAAATTGTCGGCAATAACGTCCTTGATTACGATTTCGCGGCCGGTGACCGGGTTCTTGAACGCGAGCCACGGACCGCCGTCCTTTTCGGTCGCGCCGAATTCCGCGCGTGCAACATCGTAGCCCCAATGGCAGAACGCGCCCTCGGTGTATTTCATGATGTTGCCCTTGTGGACCAGCGTCACCGAGTTGTAATCGCGATCGATGCAGTACTGGATCGCTTTGCGAACCAGGCGTTCAGAGCCTTCACGCGATACGGGCTTGATGCCGATACCCGAACTCGCCGGGAAACGAATCTTGGTGACCCCGAGTTCCTTCTGCAGGAAGTGAATCAGTTTTTGCACCTCCTGCGAGCCTGTCGGGTACTCGATGCCGGCGTAGATGTCCTCGGTGTTCTCGCGAAACACGGTCATATCGACCAGGTCGGATTCCGTCATCGGCGTTTGCACGCCGGGGAAGTAGCGGATCGGCCGCACGCAGGCGTAAAGATCCAGCGTCTGCCGGATGGCCACGTTGAGAGAACGAATACCGCCACCCGTCGGTGTTGCCAGGGGCCCCTTGATCGAGACGACAAATCGCTGCATCGCATCGAGCGTCTCGTCGGGCAGGTACACGTCGTCGCCGTATACCTCTGTCGCCCGCTGACCCGCAAAAATCCTCATCCAGCGGAGGTGCCGCTCGTCACCGTAGGCTTGCTCGACAGCGGCTTCGGCAACGTTCAGCATGACCGGAGTGACATCGATACCGATGCCGTCGCCTTCCACAAAAGGAATGATGGGATTATCCGGAACGATCAGGGAGTGGTCGGGATTGGCTACAATAGCCTCGCCGTCGGCAGGCACTTCGATGTGGTCGTATTTCATGTGGTTCTCGGCCGGATTTCAGTGGGCGTGCATTGTACAGATCGCCGGGGATGACAAGTAGTGCTGATTCTTCTCAACAAGCCCTTCCAGGTTCTTAGCCAGTTTCGCGATCCGGATGGCCGGGCCACGCTCGCCGAATTCATTGACATCCCCAACGTCTATCCGGCCGGCAGGCTCGACTATGACAGCGAAGGACTCATCCTGCTCACCGATGACGGCAGACTGCAGGCACGAATCAGTCAGCCGACATCCGAAATATCGAAGACCTACTGGGCGCAGGTCGAAGGAATACCCGGTGACGCGCAGCTCGAGCAATTGCGGCGAGGCGTGAAAATCAAGGACGGCCCGGCGAAGGCCCTCTCGGTGGCACGACTCGATTCGCCCGAGGGTCTTTGGGAACGTGACCCGCCGATTCGTTACCGGGCCAACGTCGCAGATTCCTGGATCGAGGTCACTCTTCTCGAGGGGCGCAATCGCCAGGTTCGGCGCATGACGGCTGCTGTCGGTTTGCCGACCTTACGCCTGATCCGGTATTCGATCGGCCCTTGGTCGCTCGATGGCTTGCGGCCCGGAGAAAGCCGCCAGATCTCGAACGAGGACGCGTGGAATGCACTGTAGAAACGCGCCCGGGCGCGCGAAGCGACTGTCAGCCGCTGGGGCAACCTGCTACAAGCAGGCTCCCGCTAATTACCGTTCTTGAGCCCCGCGATACGCATCGCGATTTCCATCGCCTGCTCATAGTTCAGCCGAGGATCGACCGTCGATTTGTAAGCTCTCGCAAGGTCTCCGTCAGTGAGGCCCCTCGCACCGCCCGTGCACTCCGTGACGTTTTCACCGGTCAGCTCGAGATGGACGCCACCCAGGTAGCTGCCCATCGATTCGTGAACGCGAAAAGCCGATTCGAGTTCGGAGACTATGTTGTCGAAACGCCGCGTCTTGGTGCCGTCGGCAGTGCTCTCGGTATTGCCGTGCATAGGATCACAGACCCAAAGTACGGGCGCCCCAACTTCGCGCACTGCCGAAATCAATGCAGGCAGATGGTCTTCGATCCCCCTGGCACCGAAGCGGTGGATCAATGTCAGGCGACCCGGCTCGTTATTCGGATTCATCGTGCGCACCAGGTCCTGGATCCACTCTCGTGTCATGCCCTGACCCACCTTGATGCCGATTGGATTGGCGATACCGCGGAAATACTCGATGTGGGCACCATCGAGCTGCGCCGTGCGCATGCCGATCCACGGAAAATGCGTCGTCAGGTTGTACCAGCGTTCGCGGCGGTCCAGGTATCTTGTCTGTGCCTGCTCGTAATGCAGGTGTAAGCCTTCGTGCGCCGCATAGATGTCGGCACGTTGAGTGCGGTGGAACTGCCGCCCGGATACGGTTTCCAGAAAATCCAGCGAATTAGAGATCGATGCGACGATGGCATGATACTCGGCGGCCGCCGGGGAATGCCCGACCCAGCCGAGGTCCCAGTATTCCGGGTGGTGCAGGTCGGCGAAGCCGCCGTCGACCAGCGAACGCACGAAGTTGAGGGTCAACGCAGCCCTTTCGTAGCCACGCATTATCAGTTGCGGGTCGGGAATGCGGTGATCCGGCGTGAAAGCGCTGCGATTCACCAGGTCCCCGCGGAAACTCGGCAGGGTCTTGCCGTCGCGCGTCTCGGTATCGGCCGAGCGCGGCTTCGCGTACTGGCCCGCCATTCGACCTACACGTACGACGGGTTTCTTGAGTCCGTAAATCATTACGAGACTCATCTGCAACAGGATTTTCAGCTTGTCGACGATGTTTTCCGAGGTGCACTCGTCGAATGTCTCGGCGCAGTCGCCGCCCTGCAGAACGAACGCCTCGCCCCGCTGAGCCTTGGCTATATGCTCTTTGAGCGCATCGACCTCCCAGGACGTGGTGATCGGCGGCAGCCGGCTCAGATCGGCGACAACCCGGTCCAGCGCGGCCTTGTCCGGGTAGGAGGCTTGCTGGGAGGCTTCGAAGCTCTGCCAACTTGCGGGATGCCACTCGTTTTTCGGTACGGTTCTGCTCACGGAAATTTCAAATCTCTGGCAATGGACGACGGTATATCGATCCCTGTAAAGCGCGGACTATGCCACGCCTCTTTACGGGGCTCAAAAGTTTCTCATGTAATCAATGATTTAGGAAACCTTTCTTCACGGCCGTTCGAAGTCCACATCGTTTCTTCGCAAGGGCCTTGTTTTCGCGGTGTTTTTCTCCATCTCAAAGTTCGCGGTAGGTCTGGAAAGGCAACGATGACATTGGCACAATGCGCGCCAACTACCCGCCATCGACGATGCGGTTTCTTGTTGCGCGTTCAGTCGCTCAGGAACAGTTCAAGTAATCAGACATTCTGGAAAACCAATCATGCAATCAATACTCGACCAGCTCGGACTCGAATCCATCAACGACGGCACCTGGTGCGGCGCCGAACCACTCAGCGATGAATCAGCGCCCCTGATTGAATCCGGTAACCCGGCAACGAACGAGCTTATCGCGAGCGTTCGAGCCACGACAATGGCGCAGTACGAAGACGTCATCGCGAAAGCGCAGGAGTCGTTCCTCACGTGGCGCGCCGTGCCCGCGCCGGTTCGCGGCGAGGCCGTGCGCAACATTGCCAACGCGCTGCGCGAACACAAAGACGCGCTTGGTAGCCTCGTCGCATTGGAGAACGGCAAGATCAAGGCGGAGGGCGACGGCGAAGTGCAGGAGATGATCGACATCGCCGACTTTGCGGTTGGACAGTCACGCATGATGTACGGCCGCACTATGCACTCGGAACGCCCGCAACACCGCATGTACGAACAATGGCACCCGCTGGGTCTGGTCGGCACGATTTCGGCTTTCAATTTCCCGGTCGCCGTCTACTCGTGGAACGCCTGCATTGCCGCGATCTGTGGAAACGTCAACATCTGGAAGCCGTCACACAGCACGGCCCTGTGTGGCGTAGCCGTGCAGAAGATCATCAACGAGGCACTCGAGGGAATGGATCTGCCGCCCGTGTTCTTCCTGATCAACGGCGGTACGGGTTCGCATGAACTCGCGGAGCGGTTTGTTGACGACAAACGCGTCAACCTGATTTCGTTCACCGGCTCGACATGGGTTGGCCGCGGCGTTGGCGAACGGCTCGCGAATCGACTGGGCAAATGCCTGCTCGAACTGGGCGGCAACAATGCCATCATCGTTGATGAATATGCCAATCTTGAGCTCGCGATTCCGTCGATCGTTTTCGGTGCGGTCGGCACAGCCGGGCAACGATGTACGTCGACACGCCGTGTTATCGCGCATCGCTCGCGCTTCGACGAAGTGAAAAACGCGCTGGTCAAAGCGTATAGCCAGGTGCGTATCGGGGATCCACTCGATCCCGACACCCTGATGGGCCCACTGATCAATGAAGCAGCTGTGAAGACTGTCGTGGCGGCGTGTGCGGCCGTTCGCGAAGCCGGCGGCGAAATCCTGTGTGGCGGTGAGCGTATCGATGGACCAGGCAACTTCATTACGCCCGCGATCGCGGTGGTTCAGAACGACTGGGAGATTGTGCAACATGAGACCTTTGGCCCGATCCTGTACCTGATACCGTTCGATACGATCGACGAGGCTATCGCCTTGCAGAATGGCGTCGTTCAAGGGCTTTCATCCGCGATCTTCACCGACAACCTGCAGAACGCCGAGTACTTCCTCTCTCACGGTGGTTCGGACTGCGGGATCGCCAATGTCAACATCGGCACCTCGGGTGCGGAGATAGGTGGCGCGTTCGGTGGCGAGAAAGAAACCGGCGGCGGACGCGAAGCCGGCAGTGATGCGTGGAAGGCCTACATGCGCCGGCAGACCAACACGATTAACTGGGGCAAGGACCTGCCGCTCGCACAGGGCATCAATTTCGACCTGTAGGAGCGCGCCTTGCGCGCGATATCGCGGCCAGGGGCCGCTCCTACACTATTTTCTCGAAACGGTTTTCGGCGCGATTCTTGCGAACCTTGCCAGCCTCGAAGACCTGACCGCTCATCGCGATGTAGACGCCGGGTTTGGCCACCTGCACGGTGGCTACAGCCATGCCAACGTTGAAGATAGCGTCGGTCGTCCGAAAACGTGCCGGCGTCAACGCGCCCGTAAGCACGATTGTCCTGTCGCTGAGGCCGCGCAGCGCGTCCGCGGTTTCGGGCATCGTGTCGGTACCGTGCGTAATGACGTAGCGCCTGGCATCATCCTGTTCGATAAACTCACACAACTTTCGGCGGTCGTCGTCGGTAACTTCCAGGCTGTCCTTGTGCATCAGTGGCACGACTTCGAAGTCGAAGTCGACCAGCCCTTCGGCGAGGATGTGTTGTACTTGTGACTCCCCAACCTCGAACTGGCTCAGGTCATCGAAGTAGATCTTGTCGATGGTCCCACCGGTCGTAATGAATCGGATGAACATGCCGCCTGCCATTGCTTTGAGGGAGGTCGACAGCATGCCAGCAGATAGGCTGAATCGAAAGCCCGATAAGGCGCCACTGAGCGAACGAGACTGGTATGATTGGCACATGAACGCGTATGGTCAATCGTTTCGCCGGTTGCCAAATCTTCCGGCCCTTGTGGCGCTCCTCCTCATCGTTTGCGGGAGCCCCCTCCCCGCGGCCGCGACGACCACAATCGTCGAACTCGAGATCAGCGACGGCATCGGTGTTGCGACCGCCGACTACCTGATCAGCGGCATCGAACATGCGGAAGAGATAAGCGCTGAATTGGTCATCGTTAACATGGACACGCCCGGCGGTCTCATGAAACCGATGCGGGACATGGTCCAGAAAATTCTTGGTTCATCCGTTCCCGTCGTCACCTATGTCACCCCGGCCGGAGCAAGAGCCGACAGCGCCGGCACTTACATCCTGCTGGCCAGCCACATTGCCGCGATGGCGCCAACCACGCATCTCGGCGCCGCCACACCGGTTGCGCTGACGGGTGACGATGTCACGCCATCGCCGGACGACAGTACGGATGAAGAGGATTCCGAAAAGCCGGCACAGCCCTCCGGCACGTCGATGGAACGCAAGGTAGTAAACGATGCGGTTTCATATATTCGCGGTCTTGCGGAGCGGCATGGACGTAATGCCGACTGGGCTGAAAAAGCAGTCACTGAGGCAGCGACGCTAACGGCTGCGGAGGCGCTCGAAAAGAACGTCATCGAGTTTATTGCGGCCGATCGTGACGAGCTTCTCGATAAGCTGGACGGTCATGAAGTGGAGATCGAAGGCGAAACAATAACGCTTTCTACCAAGGATGCCGACGTCGAGCCTTACGAAGCCAACTGGCGCATTCGCTTGCTCGAGGTTATTTCGAACCCCGAGATCGTGCTGTTACTTGGCCTGATCGGCCTGTATGGATTAATGTACGAAGGATGGAACCCAGGAGCGATCGTACCGGGCGTCGTTGGCGTCATTTGCCTGCTCCTTGCCGCGTACGCCTTGCAGGTGCTTCCCGTCAACTACGCCGGTCTGGCCTTGATATTCCTGGGGATCGCGCTAATGATTGCGGAGGCTTATGCACCAAGCTTCGGTGCACTGGGTATCGGCGGCGTCGCCGCGTTCGTATTCGGTGCCATCATGATGTTTGACAGCGGCGTCCCGGGATTCGGCATTTCGTTTGCCTTTGTCATCGGCCTCGCGCTCGTCTTTGCCGTTTTCCTTATCTGGATGGTCGGCTTTATCCTGAAACTCCGTCGCCGCGGTGCCGTATCGGGCAGCGAGTCGATTGTCGGCGGTATTGGGACGGCCATGGACGACTTTACCGGTGACGGCATGGTCTGGCTCGAAGGCGAATCATGGCAGGCTCGATCATCGGAACCGATTTCGAAAAACCAACAGGTCGTCGTGAGCGCTATGGACGGACTGATACTTGTCGTAGAGCCCGTCACTTCCGCTGCAGATACCGACGCCCAGCTACAAACCTGAGGGAGGAGTCTCCGATGCCACCAATTCCATTCTTCGCCATTATCGCCGCTGCGGTGATCGTGCTGCTTTACCACACGATCAAGATCCTGAAGGAATATGAGCGCGGCGTTATCTTTCTGCTGGGCCGCTTTCAGAGAGTCAAGGGTCCCGGTTTGATAATCCTGATCCCGGGTGTCCAGAAGATGGTCAAGGTCGACCTGCGTGTGATCGTTCTCGACGTACCGACACAGGATGTTATTTCGAGAGACAACGTCTCGGTCAAGGTCAACGCCGTCATCTACTTCCGCATCGTCGATCCCGAGAAGGCAATCATCCGCGTTGCCAACGTATTTGAGGCAACCAGCCAGTTGTCGCAGACAACGCTGCGTTCCGTCCTGGGCCAGCACGAACTCGACGATATGCTGGCCGAGCGCGACAAGCTTAATACAGACATTCAGAATCTGCTCGACGCGCGCACGGACAATTGGGGCATCAAGGTTGCCAATGTCGAGATCAAGCATGTCGACCTGGACGAAAGTATGATTCGGGCCATCGCGCAGCAAGCTGAAGCCGAGCGCGCACGGCGCGCGAAGATCATCAATGCCGAGGCTGAAAAACAGGCGGCCAAAATGCTCGCCGAAGCGGCAAATATGCTCGCGCAGGAAGAACAGGCGCTACAATTGCGCTACCTGCAGACACTCAAGGAAATTGCCAACGAACGCACGAATACGATTATTTTCCCGTTGCCGCTGGAACTTATTGAGCCGCTCGTGCGGCTGACAAAATCTGCTGCCAATCGCGACTGAGGCGGGCTACGCCGATCCCGAATTTGCGATAGGCGGAATCGAAACCATGATCTCGGCGCCACCCAGATCCGACTTGTTGATCGACAATCGCCCGCCGTAGGAGCGGGCGATATCTTTGACAACGGCCAGACCGATGCCGTGACCCGGCGTGGACTCATCCAGCCGCATACCGCGTTGCAGCAAGGCATCAGCAGCGTCTTTTGGGATGCCCGGCCCGTCGTCTGAAACGGTCAGCACCATTCCGCTCGCGATCGCGCGTGCACCGACCGACGGCACGACGCTGATTCGCACTTGTTTCTCACACCACTTGCATGCGTTGTCGAGAAGGTTGCCGGCGAGTTCGAGAAAGTCGCCGGTGTCTCCACGGAACTGCAGCCCGCTCTCGATGCGCACCTCGAACTCTGGGCTCTTATCGTGGTACACCTTGCGTAGCCCGTCGACCAGCCGCGCGACTTCTTTTTCCACGGGCACCGCTTTCAGAACAAGGCTGTCTGACACAGAGGCTGCGGGCTTGCGCAGCTGGTAGCGAACAATTTCATCCATGCGATCGATCTGTTCATTGAAACGACCACCAAAACCGTCCGTTGGCCTATCGCCTAGCAGCGCACGCATCGCGGCAAGTGGCGTTTTCAAACTGTGAGCGAGGTTATCGAGTGTGTATCGATACCGATCGGAACGTGCGCGCTCGCTGTCGATCAGCAGGTTCATGTTTCTGGCAACGCCGGTTAGTTCCGTCGGAAACTCGCCGGAGAGTGCTGTGCGTTTGCCCTCCTCTATGTCGGTGATCTCCGTTTCGATCTGGCGCAATGGCTTCAGCAGCCCCCGCAACAACATAGAGAACGCGAGTAACATCGTCAGCGCCACAGCAGCAAACCAACCGAACAACTGACGCCTGAAACCAGCGACCTGCGCATTGAACGAATCGAGACTCTCGGCCACCTTGAATACATAAGATTTCAGGGACCCGTCAGCAAACTCCCACTCCACGGCAAGACTCAATGTCAGCAGCGGCGTACCATCCTGAAGACTCTCTCTCGCGAACAAGTGATTGCCAAGTTCCGGCGCTACGCCAATCGGGATTTCAAGGCCGAGGGCCGAGCGCGATCGCCACAATACGGCGCTGCCGGTGTCGCGCAGTTCGGCATACAAACCCGAGCCTATGTTTTCGAACCTCGGCTCGCGCAGGCGCTCGGGTAACATCAGGTCACCCTTGTCATCAGGTTCAGCGGCTGCCAGCAGCGCAACCAGGTGTCCATCGAGGATATCGCGACGCGCTTGTTGTCCCGCTTCGCTGAACGCGGTATCAAGCACCGCAATCGTCGCGCCGAAGAACAACAGCAAAAGCACACTGACGGAAACCAGCAGCCGACTGCTAAGAGAACGCACGAGCTGCGTCAGCCTGACTGATTTCGCTCCAGCGCGAAGCGGTAGCCGCGACCCCGTAGCGTTTCGATGGGCTTGAGGGAATTGTCCGGATCCATTTTCTTGCGAAGTCGACCGATGAACACCTCGATCACGTTACTGTCGCGCTCGAAGTCCTGGTCGTACAAGCGATCAGTCAGCTCGGCCTTCGAAATGACCTGACCGGCCCGAACCATCAGGTATTCGATGATCTTGTACTCGAAACTCGTCAGGTCGATCTCGTCATCGTTGACCGTGAGTTCCTGCCGGGACATGTCGAGGGCGACCGGGCCCGCCGTAAGTACCGAGGATGCCCAACCCCCGCTACGCCGCAATAGCGCGTTTACGCGCGCGCTGACTTCCTCGAAATGAAATGGTTTGACGACATAGTCGTCGGCGCCGGCACTGAGACCATCGACCTTGTCTTCCCAACGATCACGCGCCGTGAGGATCAGGATCGGATAGCTCTTACCCTTCTCGCGCACCTCGCGAATGATATCGAGCCCTGACACCTCGGGCAGCCCCAGGTCGATAATCGCGAGATCTACCGGGTATTCGAGCGCGAAATACAGGCCTTCCTTGCCGTCGGCCGCCTGTTCCACCGCGAACCCGGACTCGCCGAGCTTGCGCACCAGTGCTTCGCGCAACGTCGCATCGTCTTCAATTACCAGCAGTCGCATGATCCCAGTTCCTGATTCGGAGACTTAGCGGCGTCGGCCGTTGACCTTGTGAGTCTTGACCTTGCCGTCCTTGGTGAGAACCTTGATGTAATGCACTTCGCGGCCACCCTGAATCCTGGTTTCGGCGCCGACAACGCGGCCGTTCGTCTTTCTGCGCACCGACTCAGTGGCCTCTGCAAGCGTCATGCCCCCCTGCTGCGCGACCCTGAACGATGGTTCACCCGGGTATTGCACATGTTGTGCTTTCAGGGTCTGTTCGATATCGAATGCTTCGGACCGGGCCGGCAACAATGCCAACCCGGTCAGTAGCAAAAATGTCAGAGCAAACCGCATGCGCCAAGTGTCGTACGACGGCCGTTTGATTGCAATGAAACGCGTCACATCGTGCCCTCGATTTATCCGGCCGGCCTTACGTCCACACGCACGCGGATCTTGTTGCCGGGGTCATAGGGCATCTCGGTCATGTACTTCTGGCCATGGTAACGATAAGTCACGCGGTAGCCGTCAATACGCTCTTCCTGATGCGCCTTGTAGCGGGTCTCGCAGCGCTCGACCGGGCGCGCAACACGCTCGACACCGTACTTGTCGTAGCGCTTGCGCGACGCATCGCTGCCAATCGCGGCCCCAATAAGCGTACCAGCCACCGTGGCCGCATCATTGCCGCGGCCGCTGCCAAACTGGTGACCGACAACGCCGCCGATCAACGCGCCTACGAGGGTCCCGCCGCCGCCATACCGGGAGCGGCGATCAACTGTGTAGTACTGCATCTCCTCCCAGCACTCACGTACCGGCGTCTTTACGGTGACGTAGTTGACGATCGGCTGCGAGGAAATCACCTTGGCGTAGTCGAACATGGCCCGGTCATTCCGCGCCACGCGGTAGTCGTGATCCGCAATCGCGGTTCCTGCAGCGCCGATCAGGAATACGGCGGTTATCCAGGTTTTGATTCGTGCGTTCATAGTCCTGCTCCTTGTCCTGTTGAGCCGGCACTGGCCAGCCTGTGGACAAGCTTATGTGCAGGGCAATGAACCGTTCCTGAACGGTCATGGGGAAAAAAGCTAGATTTGTGAACGGTTTATGAACGCGTTGCGCGTCAACCGACGCGTCTTTTCGCCGCCCGCCATTCCCGATCCAGGGTCGCCGCCGGGAAATCCTTGATCGCTTTGCCATTTCTGGTTATAGCGGTCTCCATATCCCTGAAGCGGCGCTCAAATTTGCGATTTGCACCCGTGAGGGCCTTTTCGGGATCAACGTCGAGGTGGCGAGCCAGGTTGACCACCGCAAACAGCAGATCACCGAATTCTGCTTCGATGCTGGCCACATCTCGAGCGCCAACGGCTTGTTCAAGTTCGTCGAGTTCCTCATGGATCTTCGCCAGCACGCCGTGTCGATCCGGCCAGTCAAAGCCGACGCGCCCTGCTCGCTTCCCCAGTTTTTCCGCCCTTTTCAGCGCCGGAAGCGCCTTGGCGACCCCCGCGAGGGCGCTTGAATCTTCGGCAGCCGAGCGCTCCAGTTCCTTGATCTCCTCCCAGCTGCCGTCAACCTTGCCCGTTTCACGCTCCTCGACGCTGCCGAATACATGCGGATGTCGGCGAATCATCTTCTCGGAAATGCCACCCGCGACATCGGCAAAATCGAAATGGCCCTCCTCGTTCGCCATCTGTGCGTAAAACACGACCTGAAACAAGAGGTCCCCGAGTTCGTCTCTGAGGTCATCCATATCCTCCCGGGCAATCGCGTCCGCGACTTCGTAGGCCTCCTCGATGGTGTACGGCGCTATCGTCGCGAAACTCTGCTCGACGTCCCACGGGCATCCGTCTTGCGGGTCCCGGAGCTTGCGCATTACTTCTAGTAATTTCTCGATATCAGTCATAACTTATTTATTTATAAGATATTTACGAAACATCAAGAGCATTTGAGCCGTTGCTCCCCAGATGCGTTGACCTTCGTAATGAAACTCCACCATCGGTATCGCCCGCCCGTGAAACTGGCGCTCCACCCACTGATCGTTGCTCGCGTTCATCAGGAATTCGAGCGGCACCTCGAAGACGTACTCTACCTCGGTGCGGTCGATGGCCAGTTCCGCAGCGTCACTAACCAGCCCGACGACCGGTGTCACGGCGTAACCGGTGATGGTCGGCATTGGCCCGAGGTAGCCGATTACCGACACATGATGCGGCTCGATGCCGACTTCTTCGTGGGTCTCTCGCAACGCCGTTATGCGCACATCCTCGTCGTGTGCTTCCATGCGTCCACCCGGGAAGCTGACCTGCCCGGCGTGGTGTTTCAGCTCTACCGAACGTTGCGTTAACAACACCGACAGCTCCGCGGCCCTCTGCATGACCGGGATCAATACGCCGGCGGGCGTGAGCGTTGCTGTCAGGCGCTCACGCAGGGGCTCTGGCCAGCGCTCGCTGCCAGGCGGCATGCTGACGTCCAGAGGATCGACAGGCAGGCGGGTGGCAGCGAGACGCGTACGCAACAGGTCTGGTGTCAGCGTCTCCTGTTTCCGGAATTCGCTAATGTTTGATTCCACCCTCGGTCAAACTGGCGGGGTCGAGCAGCCGGTCGAGTTCCTCGTCCGTCAGGTCCGTCATCTCCCGCGCAACGTCCTTCAGGGGGCGGCCTTCCTTGTACGCTTTTTTCGCGACCGCCGCGCCTTTCTCGTAGCCGATCACCGGATTCAGCGCCGTCACCAGTATCGGGTTGCGATCCAGCGCACAGTTGATGTTGTCGGTGTTGACAGTGAACCCGGCGATTGCCTTGTCAGCCAGGCAAACACTCGCCGTGGCCAGGATATCGATACTCTGAATCAGATTGTGCACGACCACGGGCAGCATGACGTTGAGCTGGAAGTTGCCCGATTGTCCGCCCATCGTAATGGTTACGTCATTGCCGATGACCTGCGCGCAAACCATGGCAACCGCCTCTGGAATCACCGGATTGACCTTTCCCGGCATGATACTCGAGCCCGGCTGAAGTGCCGGGAGCGCGATCTCGCCGACACCGGCTAGCGGCCCGGAGTTCATCCAGCGAAGATCGTTGCTAATCTTGGTCAGGCTGACGGCCAGGACTCGCAGCTGCCCCGAGGTCTCAACGGCCGCGTCCTGCGTGCTGAGCGATTCAAACTGGTTTTCGGCAGCCTTGAACGGCACGCCGGTCCTCTCGCCGAGCAGGACTGCGACTTTTTCCCCAAACCTGGGATGCGCGTTAATACCGGTGCCGACAGCGGTGCCGCCTTGCGCCAGCTCGACGAGGCGTTGCATTGTATCGCCCAGGCGTTCCCCGGCGTGATTGATCTGGGAACGCCAGCCATCGAGCTCCTGCCCCAGCGTCACGGGCATGGCGTCCATCAGGTGCGTGCGTCCCGTCTTGACGGTGTCTCGCGTCTCGTCGGCTTTCGTCTCCAGCACCTGCGAAAGGTGCTCGAGGGCCGGCAGCAATTCTTGCCGGATGGCGAGCGCGGCGCTGACATGCACGCAGGTGGGAATCACGTCATTACTGCTCTGGCTCATGTTCACGTGGTCGTTCGGATGCACTTCCTTACCAAGGCTGGCGGTGGCCAGGTGCGATATCACCTCGTTGGCGTTCATATTCGAGCTCGTGCCTGATCCGGTCTGGAATATATCGATCGGGAAGTGCTCGTCGTAATCCCCCTCGGACACGGCCAGTGCCGCTTTCTGAATGGCGACAGCGATATCGCTCTCGATGAGTCCCAGCTCGGCGTTGGCACCTGCTGCAGCCCATTTGACCAGGCCCAGCGCCGCTATGAACTGGCGAGGCATTGTCAGCCCACTGATCGGGAAATTATTGACGGCGCGCTGGGTTTGTGCGCCCCAAAGTGCATCGGCAGGAACCTCAAGTTCGCCCATGCTGTCCTTTTCGATGCGAAATGCTTTGTCGTTCATCGCCTTTCCAACTCCATTCGACGCCGGCGGCGCCGCTTTGATATGTTCGAAAACGTGTATGATTCTCGCTTTCGTAGCACTTGTCTACACTGGTTTACCGTTCATGAGAAGCTCCGGCAAATGAAAGTCCCCACATTGAGAGCCCTATCCCCGACGGACGGTCGCTACGCCGAAAAGGTCAACGACCTCCGCGATATTTTCAGTGAATACGGTCTCATTCGCTTCCGTGTCATGGTCGAAGTCCGTTGGCTTCAGTGCCTGGCCGACGCGCCCGATATCGAGGAAGTCGGACCGATTTCCTCGGTCATGAAGGACGTGCTGAACCGCATTGTCGACGATTTCGCGCTCGACGACGCGGAGCGGGTCAAGAACATAGAAGCGACCACGAATCACGACGTCAAAGCGGTAGAGTACTTTATTCGCGAGAGACTCGGAGACGGCCCGGAGACGCAGCCGCTCAAGGACTTCCTGCACTTCGGCTGTACGTCTGAGGACATCAATAACCTGTCCTATGCCTTGATGCTTCGGTCCGCGAGATCCGAGGTTTTGTTGCCACAGATGCGCGAACTCGCCAACAAACTGAAAGCAATGGCGCGCGAGTACGCCGAGTTGCCGATGCTCTCGCGCACCCACGGACAGACGGCGAGCCCAACCACGCTCGGCAAGGAACTCGCCAACGTGGTGGCACGACTCGAGCGCGCGCAGAAACAGTTCGGCGCGGTGGCAATTCTCGGCAAATTCAACGGCGCCGTTGGCAATTACAACGCGCATGTCGTCGCTTACCCTGGCACGGACTGGCAGGCGATGAGCCATCGCTTTATCGAGTCGCTGGGTCTTCAGGCGAATCCGTACACGACGCAAATCGAGCCTCACGACTGGACGGCCGAGTATTCGCATGCACTGCTTCGTTACAACACGATTTTGATCGATTTTGCACGCGATATCTGGGGCTACATATCGGTCGGCTATTTCAAGCAGAAGGTCGCCAAGAACGAGGTTGGCTCCTCAACGATGCCGCACAAAGTCAACCCGATCGATTTCGAGAATGCGGAAGGCAACCTCGGCATGGCCAACGCCATGCTCAGCCACTTCGCCGCAAAGCTGCCGATCTCTCGCTGGCAGCGCGACCTGACGGATTCGACGGTGCAGCGAAATTTCGGCGTCGCAACCGGCTACGTCGTCATCGCGATGCAGTCGTTGCGAAAAGGCGTGGGAAAACTCCAGGTCAACCGGGAGGCCATTCACAGCGATGTCTCTGCCGCATGGGAAGTCCTCGCAGAAGCGGTACAGACCGTTATGCGCCGTTACGGTATCCCGGAGCCTTACGAGAAACTCAAAGCACTGACCCGGGGGCAGGCTGTGAATAAAGAAGTCCTGCACGAGTTCATCACCACGCTGGATATTCCGGACGGCGAAAAACAACGGCTGCTGGACCTCGCACCGGAGAGCTACACGGGGCTCGCTGCCGCGCAGGCGCGCGATATCTGAGGTAGCCACCGGAGTGCTCGAATTTCCCCGAGGCCTGACAGCCGAGACGTTTCTTGCGCGTCACTGGCAGAAAAAACCGCTCTTCATGCCACAGGCAATCGCGGCCCTGCGGCCCGCCGTTTCGCGCAATGAACTGGCATGGCTCGCCACACTCGAAGACGTTGAATCACGCATAGTATTTACCGATCGCGACCAAGGACGATATCGGGTTGAACCCGGGCCGTTCGACACAGCGTTTCTGCAGGCGTTACCCAAACGCGACTGGTCCCTGCTTGTTCATGACGTCGACAAGCATCTGCCGGCGATGCGCAAGTTGTTCGAGCAGGTACCTTTCGTTCCTGACTGGCGTATTGACGATCTGATGATCAGCTTTGCCGCCCCCGGTGGTGGTGTCGGACCTCATCGCGACAACTATGACGTGTTCCTCTGCCAGGGCATCGGCATTCGCGAATGGCGATTTTCGACCACAAGCGTCGCCGAAAACTCTGCCGCAAGTGATGACCTCGTTCTATTACAGGAATTTGAGGGCGATGAATGCCATGTAACCCGCGAAGGGGATGTGCTTTACCTGCCGCCCCGCGTCGCACACTGGGGAACCGCACAAAGAGCGTGCATCACCTACTCCATCGGCATGCGTGCGCCGCCCGGCTACGCCGACCCGGATCTGCGCCTTTCGGAAGTGCGACCCGGTTACCTGTCGCCCGCCGCACTGAAACGCGCCGGCACGCGGGCTTCAGAGCTCGGGCGCGTTGTGACCGAGCTCAAGGAATGGCTGCAACCGCTGGCACCGTGCGACGACGAGATTACCGCATTGCTGCAAGGGCGCTCCGCCCTGAAAAGCCTGCGGCTGCACGGCATGGCGCGGCTCGCATTCGACGATTGCAACGTCTACCTGAACGGCGCACGCCGGATTCTTCAAACTGAAGAGCGGGAATCAATCGCGCTTCTCTGCACTCGTCGCCGACTCAACGCGGCGATGGTCTCTGCCCTCGACGACCAAAGCCTGCGCTGGCTGCTGGCCAACGGTGCGTTCGAAATTCCTGAGCATCACTGACCATATGTAAACAAGGCAGCACTGGGAATATTGGCGCAGGTTTCCTGAAACGTCCAAATGGCGCGGGATGCGAATGATTTTCGATTTGGAGCCATGCGTCAAAACGTGACGCAGTTGGCAAGTGGAACGGCGGCTCGACGGTAGTATGGTCTGCCTATGGATCAGGCAGAGCAGAACAGCAAGCGCTGGGTAATCTCGACGCAAGAAGAGATGCGTCAGGCTGCCATCGAGGTGGTCAAAGAAGCATCACGCAAAGTGTCGATCTTCACCCACAACCTGGAACCCGGCATCTACGACGATCCCGAGTTCCTCGAAATCATCAAGAAACTCGTTCTGTCTCAGGCCTATGCGCGAATTCGGGTGCTGATTGCCGACCCGTCCCGCGCCGTCAAGAATGGCAACAATTTCGTCCATCTCGGTCGACGGCTGAACACCTATATCGAATTTCGGCATGTTCGCGAGGATCTGCGGACACACGCCGAAGCATTCTGTATCGCAGACGAGACCGCACTCGTCTATCGCTTGCAGGCCAGCCGCTGGGAAGGCATCGCGGATACGCACGAACCGGCCGTCGCCAAACTCTACAGCAAGATGTTTGACGAGATCTGGCTGGCCAGCGAAGTAGAAATAGAATTTCGCCAACTCGGCATATAGGAATATATGCATCCAACCGATTTGACCGTTGCTGCTGTCGTCGAGCAGGAAGGACGCTTTCTCCTCGTCGAAGAGTACGCCTCAGGTCAGCGCGTACTCAGTCAGCCGGGCGGACACATCGAAGCCGGAGAATCGCCGGAACAGGCCGTCATACGCGAGGCCATGGAGGAGACCGGGTGTGACGTTTCTTGCGCGGAACTGGTCGGTGTCTACCTCTGGATCCATCCACAGACCCGCCAACAATTTCTGCGCATCGTCTACACCGCTCACTTATTGCGCTGTGATCCAGAACGTAAACTGGACGACGGCATCATCGGTCGTCGCTGGTTGACGCTCGACGAGATAAGCAGTCGCCGGGCCATGCTGCGCTCGCCTGCCGTCCTGCGTTGCGTGCATGACTACGTGTGTGGCAGGCGCCAGCCCGACGCCCTGTTAACGGAACTGCTGCCGCTGCAACACAATGTTGATCGCGTACTCGCGACGGCCGATCTGGTCTGAGCACCCCCACAACTGATCCGGTCCTTGCTGCCCAAATCAGGCGGCACGGCCATCCTTTCTATTGGCGGTCGGCACCCAAATGGGAGTATCATCTCTCTGCCGGAAAAAGACGCAATATCACCAACACGCTAACGAAATGCCCTGAAAAAAGGGCACGCTCCGACGGACAAATGTACTTTTTTTCAACTCGAAACAACTTCAAGCAGATCGTCATTCTGAACCCCAAGGGCGGATGCGGTAAGACCACATTGGCAACCAACCTGGCGAGCTACTTTGCGCTGCGTGGATCCCGGCCGATGCTGATCGATAACGATCCGAACGGTTATACCTCCCGCTGGCTGCAGAAGCGTCCCAAAGACAGCTGCAGGATCCATGGCATTACGGACGGCAGGTTGGAACTGCATGATATACGTAACTGGCAATCGCATATTCCGAAAGGAATAGAAAAGGTCATTATCGATACGCCAGCTGCTCTCGGTCGAGGAGAGATTGCCAAGGTAACCTACAATGCCGACTGCATTCTGGTTCCCGTGCTGCCGTCGGCGTTTGATGTTCATTTTTCGACCAAATTCATTGCCGACCTGTTGCTTCTCACGCAGTTCGAGCGGCCCGTCGCCGTCGTCGCAAACCGCACGCGACAGAATACCAAGAGCCTCTCCATGCTCACGCGTGTCCTGGAGAGCTTCGAGACCCCAACCATTGCGGTTCTGCGCAACAGCCAGAATTACGTGCACGCCGCAAACCAGGGCCTGGGTATATATGAGATGCCGTACAACAGGGTGAGAAAAGACCTCGAGCAGATGGACCGGGTCGTCGGCTGGCTCGATGAATTGTTGACGACAAAGCTGCAACCCGAGCCGACATCCCTGTTCAATTTCCAGCCGAGACCAGTCGCGGCTTCGGGCAGCGGGTCCGATGTAGCCAGTCGCGGCTAAGCCCGGTCCTGAAGTAGAATGCGCCGCCTATGGCGTATTCACTAAACAAGCGAGTCACGAACAAGAGAGTCATTCTCGGACTGTCGGGTGGCGTCGATTCCGCTGTGGCGGCAATTCTTCTCAAAGAAGCCGGTGCCGAGGTGCATGCCCTGCACATGACCAACTGGGAAGACGATGACGGCTACTGCACGGCGGCCGACGATCTGCAGGACGCCCGGCGTGTTTGTGAGCAACTGGATATCCCGCTACACCATGCGAACTTTGCGAAGCAGTACCGGGACCAGGTATTCGACTATTTCCTCGACGAGTACCGCGCGGGTCGCACGCCGAATCCGGATGTGCTCTGCAACCGGGAAATCAAGTTTGGCGTGTTCCGGGACTATGCGAAACGCCTTGGCGGCGACTTGCTAGCCACCGGACATTACGCGCGTTCGGGAATCGTCGATGGTCACGGCGCGCTGTTCAAGGGCGCCGACCCCGACAAGGATCAAAGCTACTTTCTGCACGCGGTCAGCGCGGAGGCCCTTGCCGAGACCGTGTTCCCCCTGGGGGATCTGCAGAAAGCGGAGGTGCGGCGAATCGCGCGTGATGCAGGGCTGGCAATTCATGACAAGAAGGACAGTACCGGCATCTGCTTTATTGGTGAACGGCCGTTTCGCGAGTTCCTTAGTACCTATCTGCCGGCCAACCCCGGCCCTATGAGAACGCCGGACGGCGAAGAACTCGGCACTCACCAGGGACTGATGTATTACACACTGGGGCAACGCCAGGGGCTCGGCATTGGCGGCCGCAACGACCGGGGAGAAGAACCCTGGTATGTCGTGGCAAAGGACATCGAAAACAATGCTTTGATCGTTGCGCAGGGGGAGCACGAACTACTGTTCAGCAACTGGCTTATCGCGACCGACGCCAGCTGGATAGGGTCACCTCCCGAAGGCCTGGACCAGGGCTTGAGATGCCAGGCGAAGATTCGCTACCGGCAGGATGACCAGGGCTGTATCGTGACGGCGCTGGCTGACTCGACGCTCAAGGTGCGTTTCGATACCGCGCAAAAAGCCGTGGCCCCGGGCCAGTTCGTGGTGTTCTACGACGGTGAGCAGTGTCTCGGCGGCGCCGTCATCGACAAAAGTGGGTAAGCGCCGGGCTTTGCGTTTCGCTATAATGCGCACCCCTGTGGCCCCCCGGCCGCTACGTACAAACCGAGAATCCCGGAGAAAAAACGATGACGGATAGCTTTGGCGCGCGTTCAACGCTTGCGGTCGGCGGCAGGAATTACGAAGTCTTTCGCCTGGACGCCGTTAAAGAGGGCCACGTAGAGCGACTGCCCTACTCCCTCAAGATTTTGCTCGAGAACCTGCTGCGGCATGAAGATGGCCGCGACGTTACTCGCGACGACATCCTCGCACTCGCAAACTGGGATCCCAAAGCAGCGCCCGGCACCGAGATTTCCTTTACGCCGGGTCGCGTCATCTTGCAGGACTTTACAGGGGTACCGGCGGTCGTTGATCTCGCGGCGATGCGCGACGCTGTCGTCAAGCTCGGTGGTTCGGCGGAGAGTATCAACCCGCTGTCGCCCGCCGAACTCGTCATCGATCATTCGGTTCAGGTGGATAATTACGGTGCCGCGAATGCGCTCGACCTCAATAACAAGATCGAGTTCCAGCGCAACAAGGAGCGCTACTCTTTCCTGCGCTGGGGACAATCTGCATTCGACAACTTCCGCGTGGTCCCGCCGAACACAGGAATCGTGCACCAGGTCAACCTCGAATACCTGAGCCGTGTCATTTTCGATGCCGACAAGAACGGCACACGCTCGGCGTACCCGGATACGGTCGTCGGTACGGACTCACATACAACGATGATCAACGGCCTCGGCATTCTCGGCTGGGGTGTTGGCGGAATCGAAGCCGAAGCGGCAATGCTCGGGCAGCCAATTACGATGCTGATCCCGAACGTCATCGGCTTCAAATTGAACGGAAAGCTCAAGGAAGGCACAACCGCGACCGACCTCGTGCTGACCGTCACCGAAATGCTGCGTGAGAAAGGCGTCGTCGGAAAGTTCGTCGAGTTCTTCGGCGATGGTCTCGGCCAGCTGCCTCTCGCCGACCGTGCAACACTCGGCAACATGTCGCCGGAATTCGGCTCGACCTGTGCAATCTTCCCAATCGATGGCGAGACCATTCGCTACCTGGAACTCTCGGGCCGCGACGCCGAGCAGATCAATCTGATCGAGGCATACGCCAAAGAGCAGGGTTTGTGGCGTCACGACGGGGAACCCGATGCGCTTTACAGCGATACGCTGGAACTGGACATGGGGACTGTCGAGCCGAGCATCGCCGGACCGAAACGACCTCAGGATCGCATCGCACTGAGCGCCGCCGCCGCAACGTACTCTGACATCCTTGCATCTACCGTTGCCGAGCGCTCCGAAGGTGGCAGCGCGACGGCGAATATCAACGGTGAAGATTTGGAAATTTGCGATGGCGCTATTTTGATTGCTGCGATCACGAGTTGCACGAACACCTCGAACCCGGCCGTTATGCTCGCTGCCGGCCTGGTCGCGAGGAACGCCGCGGCGAAGGGACTCAAAGCCAAGCCCTGGGTAAAGACAAGCCTCGCACCCGGCTCACGGGTCGTTACCGATTATCTCGAAAAGTCCGGACTGGTCGATGACCTCGACGCCGTCGGTTTCTATAACGTCGGCTACGGTTGCACGACCTGCATAGGCAACTCCGGCCCGTTGCTGCCCGAGATCGCGGAAGCAGTCACGAGCGGAAACGTCGTCGGTACCAGCGTGCTGTCCGGAAACCGTAATTTCGAGGGCCGCATACATGCCCTCGTACAGCACAACTTCCTGGCATCGCCGCCTCTGGTCGTCGCATACGCCCTCGCCGGCAATATGGATGTCGACCTGCTCAACGACTCACTTGGCGACGACCAGGACGGCAACCCCGTTTACCTGAAGGACATCTGGCCCTCGCAGTCCGAAGTCCAGGACGCCGTGGCAAACAACATCGATTCGGGCATGTTCCGGACAAGTTACGACAGCGTCTTCGAAGGTGATGCCAACTGGAAGGGAATCGATTCTCCAACCGGCGAAATCTACACCTGGGACGAAGCCTCGACCTACGTGAAAAACCCGCCCTATTTCGAGGGTATGAGCAAGGATGCCGGTGAAGTCAGCGATATCGAAGGCGCGCGTGCGCTCGCCCTGCTCGGCGATTCTGTGACCACCGACCACATCTCGCCGGCCGGTGGCATCGCGGCGGACAGTCCGGCTGCCAGGTATCTCGAGGCACAGGGCGTCAAGCGCGCAGACTTCAATTCCTACGGCTCACGCCGTGGCAATCACGAAGTCATGATGCGCGGCACGTTTGCCAATATCCGCTTGCGCAACCGTTTGGCGCCGGGCACCGAGGGTGGCTGGACCTGTCATCAGCCCAGCGGTGAGCAGATGTCAATTTTCGATGCTGCCAATCAGTACAAAGAAGAAGGCACACCGCTCATCGTCATTGCCGGCAGCGAGTACGGCACGGGTTCTTCGCGCGACTGGGCCGCCAAGGGCACGGTACTTCTCGGTGTCAAAGCCGTCATCGCCAGGAGTTTCGAGCGCATTCACCGCTCCAACCTGATCGGCATGGGCGTGCTTCCGCTGCAGTTCTTCGATGGCCAGGATGCGGAATCACTGGGCCTCACCGGCAAGGAAGTGTTCGACATCAAAGGTCAGACCAGCGCTGACGCGAAGACCGTAACGGTTACGGCAACGCCAGAGGATGGCGAAGCCATTACATTCCGCGCGCAGGTGCGCATCGACACGCCGAAAGAACGCGACTACTACGAGAACGGCGGCATCCTGCATTACGTCCTGCGACAACTCGCCGCATAACAAATGGGGCTGAGGATAAATGGGGTCGAACCCGATCTGATTGCGGCGCTCCGGGACGCCCGTCACGTCTGTGTCCTGACGGGCGCAGGCGTATCAGCCGAGAGCGGCGTGCCCACGTTTCGCGACGCCCAGCAAGGCTTATGGGAAAAATACGATGCGCATCAGCTCGCGACTCCCGAAGCGTTCGAAGAGAATCCCGAGCTGATCTGGCAGTGGTATCGCTGGCGCCGCGAACTCGTCGCTGCAGCTGATCCCAATCCCGGCCACCTGGCACTCGCACGCCTCGCCGAGTTGGTGCCACGGTTTACGCTCGTCACGCAGAATGTCGACGGCTTGCACCAACGTGCGGGAAGTCAAGGGGTCATCGAATTTCACGGCAACTTATTCGATGATCGCTGCCATCGGGAAGGCTGCGTGGTCGAGCACGAACAAGAAGCCGCGGTGCCACTTTGTCCGCGTTGCGGCGCCAAACTGCGTCCCGGCGTCGTATGGTTTGGTGAGGCAATTCCGGAGGAAGCGCTCGACACGTCTTTCGCTGCGGCCGCCGACTGCAATGTATTCCTGTCGATCGGCACATCATCGCTGGTCTACCCGGCCGCCGGACTCGCCGATATCGCAAAAGAAAACTGCGCGATCGTCGCCGAAATAAATCCTAACCCGACAATGCAGGCTGACACATACGATTTTTCAATCGCCAGCAAAGCCGGAGTCGCTCTGCCGAAGCTGCTAGAATCACTGGCCGTCTAAAGGTTTTGTAACACAGCGGAGACACAGCCAATGCAACGATCAGCCGTGAACATCCTGGCAGCCCAAAAATGGACAAGAATTGCCAGTTGGTCGCTGGGTATTTTCTTGCTCATCATGTTCGTGATCGGCTTTTGGGTCTCACGCGAGCCGGACATTTTCTGGGTCAATCGCTCGGCGGACCAGGAAGCCCCTGTTGTCGGTTTTTCGACCACGGATACATTAATCCGCGTCGCTGAGACTCTGCTGCAGAAGCCCGGCGGTTACCTGACCAACG
>Ga0209456_10000086_pt1 | contig 47154 bp, 44 predicted proteins | sample COG_11_FD_184755 | JGI IMG/M metagenome (GOLD analysis project Ga0209456, IMG submission 184755) | Pelagic marine sediment microbial communities from the LTER site Helgoland, North Sea, for post-phytoplankton bloom and carbon turnover... | ecosystem: Environmental > Aquatic > Marine > Neritic...
AGGATCAGCGAGGCGGTGCTCTCCGTGGACTTGAGGGCGCGTGTCGTGATCATTAGCAGGGAGTAGAAAATGGCACTCCCCAATACCACCAGCGCCGCCCATTGGAACACGCCCACGCCGGGGCGCAGCATGATCAGCACGCCGATGAATCCGACACAGATCGCCACCCAGCGTCGGTGTCCAACGGATTCCCCAAGAAGTGGTACGGATAGCGTGGTAATCAGAATCGGTGCAGCGAAGCTGATTGCCACCGCATCGACCAGCTTCATCTGCGACAGGGCCCAGAAAAAACTGAAACTGAGCCCCAGGACCAGGGCGTAGCGTCCGAAATGGGCTATCGGGCGCCTGGTTGCTAGAGCCCTCATCCCGCCCTCGAAGTGGACGATGAGGGCTAGGAGCGGCAGTCCGAACCAGCTTCGAAGCGCCACGACCTGAGCGACCGGATAGTCACCGGTCAGCCACTTGATGAGCGCATCCATTGTGGCGAATGCGCCGATACCGGTGACCATCATGACGATGCCTCGCAGGGGTCGATCGCTAGCCTGCATATTGCACCAGGCCGAGGCTCAGACCAACCTGGCCTGCGCGATCATACGGGGTTTGCTGCAATATGCGGGCTGAGCTCTTTTTGAAACCGTGCGTCCATGGTGCGTGACTCCGCCAGGCGGGGGAGCTTCATCATGCGCAGCCGATATGACCAGAACACCTAAAAGTAACCAGCCCGCATTTCTCACCAGGCGGCGATGGATGCTTTTCAAGCATTGTAAACATTGAAGTATATGAGTTCTTCCAAAAAACAGTGTGTCTTGGAAACGCCTATCCCGGCGTTCATCGGCACCTGTCCAGCGCCATCGCTCGGGATCCTGGTGAGAAATGCGGTCTAGATGTCCTTTTCATATGCGCGGTTCCTTGCACATAACGGATTTCAAATGTGTGCCATCTTGGTTGTCCACGGTTGTTCGCCAACGGGGGATAAAGAAATATCATTTATATCAGTATATTGTTAATTAACAATACAAAATACCTCTCCGTCGACCCGCCAGGGAGTGGATATCTGATCGGCTTTACGTCTATCCCAACCGGGTTATTCTTCTCACCGGTCAAATCGTATATAATCACTTGCTAATATACGTAATTTATTATTGTAAAGAGAGAACGCTGAGAGTGCTGCGGACATAGCGCTCGTTCGACCGGTTTTTTTTACGACTATGAGGAGGTAACAGTAATGATCCGCAACACGTTAGCAGCGCTGATACTGGCGACGGGACTGATTACAGTTCCCACATACGGGCAGACCCAGACACCCGCTTACGGGCAATCCCAGGCAACGGTACCAAACTTTTTCAATCCCTTGACCTGGATGACCGCCACCGCACCCGCAACGGGCACTCCGGCGGGTACAATGAATTTTATGGATCCAAACTCCTGGATGTCGATGTCCAGCGGACAGCCCATGGGCGGCCCGCAGTTCAATCTCGCCACCCCGGGCGGTTGGACCATGTTCATGAATCCGTCCACCTATGCGGCAATGATGAACCCAGCCACTTACGGCCAGTTCATGTCACCGAATTTTTATATGCAGTTCGCCAATCCGAACAACTGGATGAGCTGGATGAACCCGGCCGCGTATGGTCCTTGGATGAATCCAATGACCTACGCCCAGTGGATGAATCCAATGGCCTACATGTCATTCATGAATCCCGGCACCTACACGCAGTGGATGAATCCGGCCAGTTATGCGATGTTCATGAATCCGGCAACCTACATGCAATGGATGAACCCGGCTGCCTACGATTTCTCGGCGGTTACCGGAAGCGGAAGCGATATGTCCGTACCCAACTTCTTCGATCCAAATGCCTGGATGCAGTTTGGACAGCAGAACCAAAATTATCAGCAACCCCAAACCGATCAGCAGGGCCAATCTGAAACGCAGTAACTCCGGAGAGACGGTTTTGATGAAATCAATGAAATATTACACCCTGGCGTTCTGCCTGGTAGTCGCCGCTGCGTTCGGATATCCGGCCGCGGCGACGGAATCACAGGCAGCCGCTGAGTCCGCGGTCGAGGCAGCTACGGAAGCCGCATCGGAAACCGTGGCCGAGTCGAAGGAAAACGAGCGCCAGTACCAGATGGAGCACAAGTTCGAAAAGGCCCAGCAGTACTATGCTCAGTGTCAGAATGTACCGGATGGCCGCTTCGATGAGATCCAGTCTTACCTGAAGGCTTTCACCGATATGGAAGTCATGGCCGACATGATGTCGGATCCGGTCAAGTTCGCGAAGCTCATGACCATCGTCAACGATCCGCATACCATGCGCACCATGATGCTATGCGCAACGGAGCCGGTGATGTGGGATACCTGGGTTCGTGGAATGAGCGACTACGAGAAAATGATGCGGGTGATGTACCGGTTCATGGATCCCGGCATGTACATGCGCTGGATGATGGCGCCGATGAATCCCCAAGCTTGGGCCCCCATGTACCAGTTCATGGATCCGAACTATTACACGAAGTGGATGACCGCGTTCGCGAATCCGGTTTTTTATCAGCCGTTTTACGGGTGGATGGATCCAAACTGGTATACACCACGGCTGCAGTGGATGATGGACCCGCAATCGTTTGCACCTTTTTTCAATGCGATGAACACGGTATCCAGCACGAATACACCCAGCGAGCAGTAATAAAAACTGTTTACGCGCCCCCGCTGGAAGGAATCGGCGCGGGGGCGCATCTCAACAGTTTATATACCGCAGCAACCCCCGTTGTTTTTGTAGGAGCGGCGCCCCCGCCGCGATTGTCTGCCCCGGAATTGGGCCTCAATGGTTCCCCGATTCGCATTCATCCTTTATCTCGCCTGATTGGAGACTCACCCCCTGCCTATGTGATAAAAAGGTTTCCGGGCAATCACGATGGATCTAAATGGTATGGCACCCAGCTCTGAAAAACAGGGACCCGGACGCGTCGGATTATTCGTCACCTGCCTGGTGAACACCATGCGGCCCCGAGTTGGTTTCGCCGCGCTGCGGTTGCTGGAACAATCGGGTTGCGACGTGGAGGTTCCGCAAATGCAATCCTGCTGCGGACAGCCGGCATTCAATTCCGGGGATGATGAGGGGACCCGGAAAATTGCACGCCGCATCATCGAGGTGTTCGAGGACTTCGACTATGTTGTAGTCCCCTCCGGCTCATGCGGGGGAATGATCAAGACGCATTTTGTGGAGCTCTTCGATGGTCGACCGGAGTGGTTTGACCGTGCACAGAAGCTGGCGGCAAAGACTTATGAACTGCTGTCCTTCCTGGTCGATGTCTGTGCCTGGAAGCCGGAGGGGGTGAGGCTTGACGCGACCTATACCTATCACGACAGCTGCTCTGGGCTGAGGGAGATGGGCGTTTACGAACAGCCGAGAAAACTGCTTGCCGCTGTGGAGGGGTTGACCTTAAATCCGATGGTCCGCAGCACGGAATGCTGCGGCTTCGGAGGCACGTTCTGTGTTAAATACTCGGACATATCCAATGCGATCGTCGGCGAAAAGGCCGACGACGTGCTGGCTACCAAAGCGCGACTGCTGCTTGGCGGCGATATGGGCTGCCTGATGAACATGGCCGGCAAACTCAACCGTGACAATCATACCCGGGTGACTGCAATGCATACCGCCGAAGTGCTCGCGGGTATGGCGGAAGACGTGCTCAAAAGCCAGGACGCCTGAATGCAGACCCATCCGGAGAAATTCCAGGAGAATGTTGCGAGGGCGCTTGCCAATCCTCAGTTGAAGATCGCCATTCGCCGCACGACCGATCGGGCCGAAAGCAAGCGCGCGGAAGCAATCAGGAATTTTCCGAACTTCGATCACGCACGAACCCAGGGTAAGCGGATCAAGGATCATGTCATCGAAAACCTCGGCTATTACCTGACCGAGTTCGAACGGAATGCGACGGCGAACGGCGCGGTCGTACACTGGGCCAGCGATGCTAAGCAGGCGTGTTCCATTGTGATTGATATCTGCAGCAGGCAACAAGGCCGAAGAGTGACACGGGCGAAATCCATGCTCGGAGAGGAGATTGGCCTCGCGGACGCCCTGGACGACGCGGAATTCGATCGCGTCGAAACCGATCTGGCCGAACACATCATCCAGCTTGCCGGTGATCCGCCGTCTCATATTGTCTGGCCGTCCATGCACCGAACCCGCGAGGATGTCGTCCGGCTGTTTCGAAAACATCACCAGAACCCCACTGATTCCGAAGAAATTACGGAACTGGTTGACAGCGCAAGGAGGGAACTCCGCTCCAAATTTCTGACTGCGGATATCGGTATTACAGGAGCGAACTTCCTTCTGGCCGATAGCGGTTCGGTCTGTACCGTAACCAACGAGGGAAACGCCGAGCTGACCACGACCCCGCCGGATGTTCACATCGTGACCGCGGGCATAGAAAAACTCGTGCCGTCCATGGCCCACGCAATGCCGCTGTTGCGGTTGCTCGTGCGTTCCGCCACGGGCGGGGAAATTACCCAGTACACGACATTTCATGCCGGCCCAAAGCGTCAGAACGATTTGGACGGGCCGGGGGAGTTTCACATCGTACTGGTCGACAATGGCCGTACCCGTATGCTCTCCCAAGGCATGTCGGAAATGCTTCGTTGCATTCGCTGCGGAGCCTGTTTGAACCACTGCGTGGTATACAAGCATATTGGCGGGCACGCCTATGGCGGGGTTTACCCGGGTCCCATGGGTTCCGTGTTGACCCCCAACCTGGACGGGCTGGAACGCGCAAGGAAACTGGCCCACGCGTGCACCCTGAACGGCAGATGCCAGGAAGTCTGCCCGGTTCAAATCCCGCTGCCGAAGCTGTTGAGAGCACTGCGCGCCAGCTCCTGGGAAAAGAAGTACGAGCCGCCGGTTAATCGCTTCGCGGTGGCCGGGTTCGTGATGCTGGCGAAACGTCCGCGACTGTTTCAGTTGTTAGCATCCGTCGGTGTCCTGGGCATGAGGATGTTCGGTCGCAGCGGGTGGATCTCGTCAATGCCGCTCTCGGGCGGCTGGACCGCCAATCGTGATTTGCCCGCACCGGAAAAATCGACATTTCTTGGGCAGTATAAAAAATTGCGCGTTGGACGCCGGCCTTATCAGAACTGATTTGTCGCGACCATGGATTCAAATTCAAATCAACGTGCCATGATATTCGATGCCATTCGGATGTCCGGGTACGGCGTCGACAAGGATGAAGAGCGAATTAGAAGAGAAGCCGCGGATCTATTGTCCGATATCGAGGATGCCAGACCCCCGTTGCTTGCAGACGATTTGGTTGAAGCGTTCACACGTCGTTTCGAAAACGATCGGGTGGTTGGTACGACGTGCGTACAGCTCGAAGGCATCCACGATTTGCCCGGTGCGGTAAGGCGGTATCTGGAGCAGCACGGATTGCCAGCCGCTATCAAAGTTCAACCGTGCCGTGAGCTACTCAACGCCGACTGGACCGACTTTGACACAGACGTGGATGTCGAACGGAACGATACCGTTGCCGTGGGCTGGGCGGAATACGGCATAGCCGAAACCGGTTCCGTGGTTGTGCATTCGAGCGCAACCATGCCCGTGTTGCTGAATTTTCTGCCTTTGCATCTGATCTTGGTCGTTCCACGATCCAAAATCATGGCCTTCCTGGACGACTACGCGGCGGTGGCCGAGCACTTGGCCCGGGAAACCGAAACCCCAAGGAACATGTGTCTGATCACGGGAGCGAGCGGGACCACGGACATCGAAGGGGTACTGGTGAAAGGCGCCCACGGCCCGAAATTTTTTCATGTCGTGGTGCTAATGCAGGTCTAGCCCGCACTGCGCGGGCTAGAAACCGATCGGGGTGTTAGGGCACGATCGACCGGTCTTAGCGCTCGTGCTGCTCTACGTCATATTGGAAAAGCCCCCCTGGTTTCTGGACAGCGTGCAGGAAATCTACCGTTCTTAATGAGACATTGCTGTCAGGGGGTAAAGCTCATCCCACGCCAGATGGCATACGAGCCGTGGGAATCGTCACCACAGGGATAAACATCATCTCCCCAGAATTCTATGATGTCACCTTTTGTGATCTGATGGGTGCCGGCGTTGATATCGATGACCTTGTCGGGGCAGTTCTTCTCGTGGTCAGGGCAATCACAGATCAGTTTGCCCTGGGAAAAAGGGTAATTGCCTGATTTGATCGAATTGCCGTTTAGCGATACCCGGTACGGTGAGGAGCCGTCGAACTCGAGTTGCGCTTTCAACCGTACATTGTAGGTCCCGGTCTCACCGGTAAATGCGGCAGAGCACGACCCGCTTCCGGCGTAGGGCGCCCGGCCCAGTCCACCCCGGCGAGTGGTCCAGCCGGATGTGCACGAGAAATCCCTGAATGCGTCGAGAAAAACCGCTGAAAGGACGGTTTCCGAGCTGGTTGTGGTTGCTTCCTCGCCGCCGCTGCTTGAGCCGCCGCTGCCTCCGCCGCAGGATATCAGTACGGTGACTGACAACAGCGTAAAGATACGAACAAGAACTCGTTTCCACATCAGTATGATCACCCTCATGAGACCAGTTATTAGAGAGTATTCTAATTGAGGCGTTACTCCGTTCCCACACCTTGTCGATACGGATTGATTCTCGAATCAGCCGAGCCGTCCGCTGGATCCGCGGCGATGCAGCCCAACCGCGAACTCAACTGGTAATCGAGATGCTCTGTGAACGCTACCGTGCCGCTGTTGCGGCTGATCCTTGATACGATATGACAATTCGAAGTTGTGTTCCTGAGGCCCATCAACGATGACAGGAGAAATGTCCCTGCCGAAGCACGCCTCCGTCGTGGTGATCGGCGGCGGGATTATGGGTTGCTCCACGCTATATCATCTCGCCAAACAAGGCGTCCAAGATGCCGTCCTGCTCGAACGAAATCAACTCACCTCCGGCACGACATGGCATTCCGCCGCGCAGGTGCGCGCGCTGCGCGGAACGCGGAATTTGACCGAGTTGATACGTTACTCGATATCGCTGTACACCGAACTCGAGCGCGAAACAGGCCAGGCTACCGGCTGGATAAACCAGGGTTCGCTGTCCATAGCGACCAATGAGGACAGGCTTACGCATATCAAACGCCAGGAAGCGTTGGCGCATCTGTACGGTGTGCGCGCCGAATCCATCAGCGTCGGTGAAGCACGCGAGCGTTGGCCGTTGATGAACGCAGACGATGTGATAGGAGCGGTGTGGTCGCCGGATGACGGCCGGGTGAGCCCATCGGATCTATGCGCCGCGCTGGCCAGGGGTGCCCGATCGAGAGGCGCGATGATTTTAGAGGGCACACCGGTTACCGGGGTCGCGACCCGGGACGGCAGAGTCGCGGCCGTGGAAACGGATAAAGGCACCGTGCGTTGCGACGCGATCGCACTGTGTACCGGTCTCTGGTCACGTCGAACCGCGGCGATGGCGGGTGTCGACGTTCCGGTATGGCCCTGTGAACACTTCTACCTGCTCACCGATGCGGTCCCGGATATCCAGGGAAATCTGCCTACGCTGTCGGATCATGATGCACATCTTTATATCCGGGATGATTCGGGGGGGCTGCTCGTGGGGTGTTTCGAACCCCGGGGTAAATCAATCGATCCGGACGTGCTGGGTGAGGACTTCTCTTTTCAGTTGCTGCCGGAAGACTGGGATCACTTCGAGCCGATGATGATGAACGCGATGCACAGACTGCCCGTTCTGGAGTCGGTGGGAGTCAGAATGCTGCTCAACGGCCCGGAAAGTTTCAGCCCGGATGGTTCATTCATGCTCGGCGAATGTGAGGAAACCCGCGGTTTTTTCCTCGGCTGCGGCATGAATTCGGTCGGCATCGCTACCGGTGGTGGAGCAGGCATGGCATTGGCGCATTGTATAGTCCATGGTTATATGCCGACCGATCTGCAAGAGGCCGATCCCAAGCGCTTCCCGGCTTGCTTCAATTCAGTTCAGGCGTTGAGCGGGCGTGTTCCCGAGATTCTGGGTCAGCATTACGCCATAACCTTTCCAGGCCTGCAGTCGAGCTCGGCGCGGGGCCTCAGAACGACGCCGCTGCACGGCAAATGGTCGGCGGAAAACGCGGCGTTTGGTCAGTACTACGGATGGGAACGTCCGCTGTATTTCAACAAAACCGAGCAGTCTGCGCTCACCTTTGGCCGGCCCGCCTGGTTCGAACAGGTGAAGGTGGAAGTCGGCTGGGCGCAGCATCATGCGGCCGTATTCGATCAATCCACGTTCGGTAAGATCCTGGTGGCGGGGCCGGATGCGGAGCGCTTCCTGAATCGCCTGTGTGCCAATGATATGACCCGGCCCGCCGGTCGCGTCATCTATACGTCAATGCTGAATGAGCGGGGAGGGTTCGAAAGCGATTTGACGGTGATCAGGGTGAGCGACGAAGCCTACCGTTTATATGTCGGTACCGCGGCAATCAAACGGGATATGAGCTGGTTACGAAGACACCTGCAACACGGGGACCGGGTGAGCCTGAAAGACGAAACCGAAGACCTTGCGGTGCTCGCACTCATGGGGCCCGATACGGCGCGGATTGCCGTCGAGATCGGCGCCCCCGAACTGAATGACCTCAGGTATTTCCACCACGGTGTTGCACGCCTTGCCGGCCGGCCGGTGCGCGGTGTCCGGCTGTCCTACGTGGGCGAAGCGGGTTGGGAAATCACCTGCGACGCACGGGACGCAGCTCGAATCTATGAAGGAATGTATGCCGCCGGAGCCCGCCCGTCAGGCCTGTACGCACAGACATCGATGCGCGTGGAAAAGCGATTTCTCGCTTTCGGTCACGATATCGACAGCGACGTCAATCCGGTGCAGGCCGGCCTGGGTTTTGCAATCGACTGGAGCAAGGATTTTATTGGCCGTGACGCTTTGGCAGTGCTCCGCGACCGGCGCGCGCCAGCCACGATAGTCACGCTTCTGTTCGATGATGTGAATGCGGTGCCGCTGGGTAACGAACCGGTATATCGGAATGGCGAGGCCGTTGGCAAAACGACTTCGGCCGCTTACGGCTACCGAATCGGTGCCCCGGTTGCCATCGCGACGTTGACGGCGGAAGCGATTCCGGAGGGCGAAGATTCCGTGGTTGAAGTCGATATCGCCCGCGAACAGTTCAAAGCAAAGGTTTTGCGAGGCCCGGCTTACGATCCCTCTGGAACGCGTATGCGTCAACGCATAGTGTGAGAGTCCACCGTGCGCCGCGAGCACACGGTTGAAGTTCCGCACCCGACTGCCTTATACTTTATTGTCCAAAATAAGGATTATAGTAGGGAGGAACATAGTGAAAATGACGACGGGTTCAATCATCGGATTCATATCCCTGCTTACGTCCGTGGCGGCTCGGGCGGTGGAAAACTCAGACTTTTCCATCATCAGCCTGCACAGTGGTCTCAATCTCAGTTATATAGACTTCATGCGTGGAGAAACCATGCTGTCGCTGCTTGGTTTTTCTGCCCTGGCTGGCGTAATTGCATTTCGCCTGTGGAGGGCGAAACAGGCTGCAACTCGAAACTGAATCCATCTCACTAGTCCACTGGTACTTCGTAGCGTAAGCGCTGTTCTCAGCCTTTCGCGATAACGGGTTTTAATCCAGGCCGGATCAACCGCGGAACATTCCCGTGCAGGAATTCCTGGAAAACAACGACGACCTGGTTCTGATCGTGGCGTTGTTCGGGATCCTTGTGGTTGCGGTCCTGGCGGAGTCGGCTTTCCCGAGAAGGCGGGAAGCGAGGCGACTTGGGTATCGATGGGCGAACAACCTCGGGCTGTGGATTCTGGACCAGGTAAACGTCGGATGGGTCGCCGCGCTCGCTGCCGTTTGCGTTGCCTTGTGGACCGAGGGAAAAAATTTTGGTTTGATCGGTTCACATGATCTGAGCTTTTGGCCATGTCTGTTGTTGGCTATTCTCACGTTTGAATTGATTACATATTTTTTCCATCGCGCATTGCACACGGTGCCCTGGCTGTGGCGTATACACATGGTGCACCACAGTGATACCGACGTCGACTTCACAACCACCTTCAGGGCCCACCCGTTGGAACTTTTGATCGTGGCTCCCCTCACGGTGGCCATCGTCGTCCTGCTCGGGTTTCCCGCGATCGTCATGGTGGCCTACCAGCTGCTGCGACAGACCATCACTATCTTTGCTCACAGCAACATCAGGATTCCCGAGCCGATGGATCGCATACTCCGTCACTTCATCGTCACGCCGGATTTTCACCGGCTGCACCACTGCAGCGACCGGCGCTTCACCGACAGCAACTATTGCGCCGCTTTTCCCGTGTATGGCTACCTGTTCAGGACTGCGACCAACAGGCCTTTCAGGGATCACGCTGCAATCCAGCTCGGTTTGGAGTCTTTTCGCGATCCCGCGGATTCGAGAATCGACCGCTTGTTATTGATGCCGTTTCGCCGGCAACCGCGTTACACCAGGGAACTCGATAGCCTCGCGCCAGCGACCAATCCGACCGAGATGCCCGGGTCCTGACGTCGCTTTCAGTGCATGGACAAGCAGCTCACTAATCCAATCGATCGGGCCATTTGCGATCCTATTTGAGATCACGTCGGGTCCGTCGGCAGTTCCGATATTATTTTGCGTGGATGCCCGTAGCCTCGAGATACACTGCCTGCATATACTGAGCAAACATGATGGATGAAACTTCACGGGAACTGACCGCTTTCGCATCGATCTTGGGTCTCGCCGGATTCGTGCTCCTCGTCGTCGCCGCGGCAAGCACGGGCGCGATGTTCAAACCGGGGGCGTGGTACGAGGCGTTGGCCAAGCCGGTATGGACCCCGCCGAACTGGCTATTTCCAGTGGCCTGGACAATCCTGTATTTAATGATCGCGGTTGCCGGGTGGCTGGTCTGGCGCGAGGCTGGCCTGGCGGGCGCGCGCCCGGCGCTGACACTTTATTTTCTGCAGCTGATTCTCAACGCGGCCTGGTCATGGTTGTTCTTTGGCCTGCACCGAATGGATCTGGCGATGATCGACATCGTGGCACTATGGCTTGCCGTCGCGGCGACCATCGCTGCTTTTTACGCGGTCAGTCTTCCGGCGGCACTTCTTCTCGTACCCTACCTCGCATGGGTCAGCTACGCGGCGGCACTCAATTTTGCCATCTGGCAGGCGAATACGTAAATACGGGCGAGTTGCTGCCGTTACCGCCTGGTTCCTCTTTGCAGCGTCTGTCCTCGTTGAGATACGCGGGACAGGGCGAGTGAAATTCATGCTTTCCAGACCGGCATGAAACCAGTCAGTGAAATCCTGAGCGTGAGTATTGTGGGATGCGGCTGGTACGGATGGCCGCTGGCACACCGCCTGAAATCGTTGGGATGGAAGGTGAAAGGCAGCAAGTCTTCCGAAGCAGGGGTCGACGCCCTCTGTGCCAGCGGAATCGAGGGTTATCTGCTGGACCTGGATCTTCAACCCGAGGCCGACGTCCAGCAAGCGCTGTTCGATGCCGACGTGCTCGTTGTAAATATTCCTCCGCGCCGCCGGCCGGACCTCGAGTACTACCACCTGGATCAGATGCGGGCGTTGTGTGCACTCATCGCCGGAAGCCGAATCGAAAAGGTGCTTTTCATCAGCTCGACTTCGGTCTATCCGAACGTCAACCGTATCGTCACCGAGCACGAGCATCTGCCGCCGGACAAGCCGGCTGGAGAGGTATTGAAGCGCGTGGAGGGTTTCTGGCGGAGAAACCCTCGGCTGCAGACCACGATTGTTCGATTTGCGGGCCTGGTCGGGGAGGGGCGCGATCCCGGTCGCTTTCTGGCGGGCAAGCGAGATGTCAAAAACGCCGACGCTCCGGTAAATCTCATACACCTGGACGATTGTCTGGCGATTACGATAGAGATTCTGAAACAGGACCTTTGGGGCGAGACGTTAAACGCGTGCTGTCCCGGGCACCCGACGCGCAGAGCATTCTATCAGGCGGCGGCCGCTAGAGCCGGACTTGTTGCCCCCACTTTTTCTGATGAGCCAACCACAGCGTTCAAGTGGGTCGATTCCAGTTTATTGATGCGTCTTCTGGAATACCGTTTTCAACATCCCGATCCGATGGATTTTCCGTGACCCGCCAGCGCCGGGATAGGCGTTGCCGAGACACACTGTTTTTTGGACGAACCCATAGACTTCAACGCTCGCAATGCTTAAAAAGCATCCATAGCCGCCTGGTGAGAAATGCGGGCTAGAGTGCATCCCATTGGAGTTGGCCGGATATTTGAAAGGTTTGCGGAGCCGCGGAAAGCCGCTGGAGGCGGGCAAATCAGGTGCAAACGTGGCTTGGTGATCCGGCCATAAATTTTTCAATGTTGTCGATCAGCTGATCTGACAGCGTCTGCATCGCTTCGGTGCTGGCCCACGCGGTGTGCGGCGTGAGGATAAAATTGCGCTGGTGGGAGAGCAGCACGAGGGGATGGTCGTCTGCCGGCGGCTCACTGGCAAGCACGTCGATGGCCGCGCCGGCGATCAATCCGTCGCGCACTGCCGTGACCAGATCGTCTTCGACAATCAAGCCGCCACGCGCGGTATTGATGATGATCGCATTGCGCTTCATTTGCCGAAATTCCGGCAGGCCGATCATACCGCGAGTGCCGGGCACCAGGGGGCAATGCAGGGTGTGCACATCCGCGGTGCGAACCACTTCGTCGAACGGCGTGTAAAGCGGGCCGAGCCCGTCGACACCCTTGTGAGCCGCAAAAACGACCTCCATGCCAAAAGCCCTTCCGAGCGCCGCCACTGACAGACCGATCGAACCTTCGCCGTAGATTCCCAAGCGCTTTTCGTACAGATCGAAAACCGGCTCGTTGAAGAAGCAGAACTGTCCGGAACGGTGCCATTTCCCGGCATGCACATCCTCGCGGTAGCCGATCAGGTTTCGGCTCAGCGCCAGGATCAACGAGAACGCATGTTCCGGCACGGTGTGCACCGCATAGTTGCGGATGTTGCTGACCGTAATGCCGTGTTCACGACAATACCGGAGATCGATGTTGTCCAGCCCGGTGGCAGCTACCGCAATCAGTTTCAAGCGGCTGGCCCCGGCCAGGTTCTCGCGATTCACGCGAACCTTGTTCACAACAAGAATGCTGGCATCCTCCGCCCGACTGGCTACCTGGTCTGGTGCGGTACTGTCATAATCCACCCATTCATGCGCAAATACCGGTGCTCGTACATTGATGTGGGGCGCGATGGTGGCGCGATCGAGAAACACGATTTTTTCCATTTTTTCGTTCCGTTCCAAGAGTATTCAAGAATATTGTGGAATCGAACCCTGCGACTTGCGAGGACTGAACTCACCTTTTATAGAGCGATTCGGCCCATCGGCTCTATTCATCTTTATCGCCATCGCCCATGTCTTGCTGGTTGTATGCAGCCTGGTGCGAATACTGGAAAGACCCACCAAGACCACGCGTACCGGCTGCGCTTATCCCCAGGACACCGTTTATGATTTGAAAGCTGTTGAGGCGGAAAAAGCTGGAATAAGTTCGCTCGGGATCCTGGTGCGAAATGCGGGCCAGCTTCGCCTTCTGTCAGACCACTTACAATACCGGAGCCAACAGAGCCGAGCCTCGCGCCTTGAGGCGTTCCCACAGCGACTGGTCTTCCAAACGGTATTCGATGAGCTCCGTCGAGCGCGAAAGGTCATTCAGCAGCATCTCCTCCACTTCGCCAGCGAACTTCGAATCGGCAACCACGCCGGTGATCTCGAAATTCAGTCGAAAAGAGCGGTTGTCGAAGTTGACGGTGCCGATGATTGCTGCACCGTTGTCGATCAGCATCACCTTCTGGTGCATGAAACCGCGTTCATAGAAATAGATTTTTGCCCCGAGACCGGCCAGTTCGCTGAGGTAGACATTGGCGGCGTGGCGCACGAACCAATTATCGTTCAATCTCGGCGTAATGATGCGCACGTCGATGTCCTTCAGCAATGCGAGCCGAAGCGCGACCATCGTGGCTTCGTCCGGAATAAAATAAGGCGTGGCGATCCATACCCGCTCGCGCGCCAGGTTGAGGATGGTGGTGAAGAACAGGCTCGCGGTTTCCAAGTCGTCGGCGGGGCCGGAGGCCAGCACCAGTGCCCTCTTGTCACTTCCGGTGGCCGGCCGCGGATGCCATGACAACTCATCCAGAAATTTCCGGGCGGCCCAGTGCCAATCCGATACCATGGTGGCCTGCGCAGCCAGCGCCGCCGGTCCGTCGATGCGCAGGTGTGTGTCTCGCCAGGGGGTGAGTTTCGGGTCCTCGCCCAGGTAGTCGTCGCCGACGTTGAGGCCGCCGATCCAGGCCGACTTGCCGTCGACAACGACGATCTTGCGGTGATTGCGGAAGTTGACCTGAAAACGATTGTCCCGACCCTGTCGGGTGTTGAAGGGAAGGATACGAATGCCCGCGTCGGTGAAATCCGAGGTCCATTCCGTCGTCAGATTTGCACTGCCCAGTTCGTCGTAGAGTACATACACCGACACGCCGTCCTGGGCCTTGCGGATCAGTTGATCCTTGAAGCGGTTTCCGATGCGATCCGCACGCAGGATATAGAACTGAAACAGCACATAGGACTCCGCCGCCTCGATTCCGGCCTCGATGCTGTCATAGGTAGCCTGCCCGTCCACCAGCAGCTCCACCTCGTTGCCGCTGACGAACTGAAAGCCCGCCAGTTTCTTGATCGCTTCATATTCCGGGAACCCGGCGGGCGATTCGACCAGGTAGGGTTGGAATTCGTGCAGTACCCGGCGAATGTCATCCTGGATATCCAAGGAGGCGTCCCGCCAGGCGTTGATGTAGCCGTGGAATTTGCTGCGTCCTAACACCCAGTAGGCCGGAACGGCAACCACGGGCAGTGCGGTTAGACTGACCACCCAGGCAATTGCGCCTTGCGGCGTGCGCGTTTTGAGAACGGCATCAACCGAGCTGATGAGTCCCAGAATAAAGAACAGAACCAAAATCGCGGTTAGCAACATATGTCCGGGTCCCGTCGAGTCACTGGCACCAATGTTGAAGGGGGTATGAGCATCTTTGCCTGCGTTATCGACCGATGGCCGCTTTTATTTCTTGCAGGATGCGCTGGACGACCAGATCGTAGCCTCGTTCGTTGAGATGGCAGCACTTGTCCCGGTAAAGGACTTCATTGTTGTCGGCGAACATCATGGTCAGGTCGTGGAAGTTGACGGCATGCTCCCGCAACCACTTGCCCTCCTCGATCAGGTACGGGTACCCGACCTCAACGCCTTCCTGGTAAGGGTGGTGATCGAGTATCGCTGCGTCGCGTTCTTCCGCACTCATGGGCTTTGACCCCGGCACGTACTGATTCGGTTGCAGAAAATGCAGATACTCGACGCCCAGAGCCCGACAGACAGCCGCCATCTGCAACGAACTTCGGCTCCACACTCGCGCCAGATGGCCGTAAACGTCTTCAGCCGTAGAGTACTCGAAGCGGGGGCCGTGAGCGACATAGCGGACCCTCTGCCTGCCCACCGTCCTGAAGTTCGCGTAGGCGATCTCTGTATTACCGGCCTTTCTTATATAGCGGTCGTTTTGAAAGGACCAGATCAGGTTGGCGATAACGCTGTAGCGCAACGGAGATCTCGAAAACCTTTGTGCCCATTTTTCCTGGTTTTTCTGGTAGTAGGCAATTTCTCCGATCATTGCACGAGCCTCTACATCGTCAATTTTTCCGACCCTGGCGAACCAGTTCCTTGGATATGATGGAAACACCTGCTTGGATAAATTTTCGAAGGGAGGCAGAGCAACCTCATTGAAGCCATCGATGTTGATTACAAGATCGAACTGAGCGTCCAGCATAAGAAAATAGTTCAGCGCCATAAGCTGCTGCGGCTGCTTGTAACCGCCAAGGGAAATGGTATGGATTACGATTTCCTTGTCTTTTAGACGCGGGATCTTGCGCAGCTCTTGCTCCAGATAACCTCTCTTATGGCCGGCGGAGACGCCGCCGGCGAAAGATCCGCCAAATATGCCAACGACGAACACGTCGTCCGACTTAGGGGTGACCGGGGAATGCTTTGATCCGACGACGCGCCAGTCACAATAGCCGTAATCGGAACATTCCTCGTTTTGCGAATCGATTACATAGCCGACGTACGGGTGAATGACTTCTTTTCTTCCGCGTTCCGCGGTATCCCGACTCGGGTCAGAGCGCGACTTCTTGCGTTCGTATTTCTGGACGACCTTCTGCCTGGCTTGCTGGAATTCCGACCACGAGAACAACTCCTTCTGAAACAGGCCGAAGCCGATGTAGGCAAAAATTTCCGAGCAGAGGTATACAAACAACACCATGATCCCGGAAAAAAGAAGTTTTTTACTTTTACCCATGCAAGCTTCCGTTCGAAAGGAGGGCAATTATACGAAATTATTTCCAGCCTGCATTTCTCGCCAAGATCCAGTGCGATGGCGCGGGCCATGGACCAGCCAGGGCCTTCTGTCACCCAAGCATATCCGTCAGCGAGCGTTTTTGCCTGCCTTTCATATCGAAATTATCTGGATCGAGCCATAGCTCGTAGCCTGATCGAATGCTAGGCCAATCGCCATCGGTGATCGCGTACCAGGCGGTATCCCGGTTTCGATTTTTATACATCGTCAATTGCCGAAACACGCCTTCAAAGCTAAATCCCAAACGCCGTGCTGCTCGTCGTGAGGGCTCGTTCAATGCATCACACTTCCATTCGTATCGACGGTAGCCGAGCTCATCGAAGACGCGTTTCATCATTAAAAACATCGCCTCCGTTGCCAGTGTAGTTCTCTGCAATAGCGGCGAGAAATGGATATGGCCCACTTCGATAACGCCATCGGTCGGGTTGATTCGCAGATAACTCGCAAGGCCGACCGCTTCCCCTGTAGCTAAATCTACTACGGCATAAAACAGGGGATCATCATCCGTACAGGTCCCCCGCGCCCATGCATCGAAGCTCTCGAAACTGTCAAATGGACCGTAAGACAAATAAGTCCAATTGCGGTTATCGGGATCTTTTGCGAATGCGGCGTACAAGGTTTTCGAATGAGCATCCGGGACAAAAGGCTCGATTCGACATAAACGGCCCAAGGCAGGGCTGCGCGGAGGCAACGGCGGCGGTTGCCAATCGTCTACGGGGAAGCCGATAGGTTGTCCCAGCTCGTTTGTACGTTGATTCATATCGTAAAACTCCGACGATAATTTTTGTAAGCTTGAATATCGAGATCAACCAGGTTGACCGTTGATAAGCGCCGGCTTTAAATGCAATAGACGAGTCACCGAGGATCAAAAAAAGTAGATTCGGGCGAATCCGCCGGTTTACCTGCGTAGCAAGAATCTAGCAAATGGTGCATATGGCTCCGTGTTGCCTGAGCGTCTCGACCATACTTGTTTCACTGCCTTGAGCGTAGTCCAAAGGCGTGAATCCGTGGCTGTCCATGGCGTTGATATCTACGCCGCCCGTTATCAGCAATCTGGCTATCGCAACGTGGTCCGTGCGAGCGACGACATGGAGCAGCGATTCGCCGTAGCTGTCTCTGGTCACTATGTCCGCGCCCTTGTTAATGAGCAACTCGGTCATGGCCAGGTGGCCCTGTTCCACGGTGCGCCGCAGCGGGGTGTAACCGTATTGATCAATCGCATTGACATCGGCGCCGTAGGCGAATAGTAACTCGGCAATTTGCATGTGACCTGCATAGGCAACGGAGTGGAGAGGGGTCTCACTATGGTAGGAGCCAGCCCCGGACTTGGCGTTGACCTCGGAACCATTGGCGAGCAGCAATCGAACACCGTCGAAATCGCCTTCGATTACCGCTTTGTTCAGAGTCGTACTTGCTCTGAGGCCGACGGCGATGAATTTGGCGTCCGTGCTGATGATCGGTTCAACCGACACGGTTTGGTTTCTTTCGTCCGCCCGATGTCTCCGGTATCCGGTGTGCGCAACAACGCCATCGGAGGAATCTGCCTGGCCGGCATCATGACTAACGCTCGTAAAAGGGGGATCGGCGATGGCAGGCCCGTTGGACAATCCGAGTTTTGCCCGTTCAATTGACAATTGCTCGAATGAGTGATTCCAGGACTGCCACCATGCAAACCCTGCAGCAGTTAGAGTAAGCAGAACAATGACACCACCCGTGATCCATCCCCACTGTGGTTTTCGAACCACGACCTTTGCTACTATGGGTCGATCTTCCGGGATGCATTGATTGGCCCGCTGTTCATTTTGCTGCACCATCGTGGTCTCGCCTGGAACATCCGAATGCGAAATGACGTCGGGTATGACATATATGGGATTCTTTACCATGGTTGCCTCGAAAGGACCAGGATGGAGAATATTTTACTACATCTCAAACCCTGTTTTTCAATGCAACAATTCTATCCTCCCGTTCGACCAATCGCACAAAGACAGCACGGCCGCCCCGACGGTGTTGAGGAGGATGCAGTTGTAGCCGTTTCGCATCACCAGGTAGCGGTCTTCCCCCTCCAGCTTGTGGGTGCTGACGTCAGGACACAGGTCAATATCCTGTCGATGCGTTAATAGGCGCTCCGCAATCGTATAATGAGCGCGATTAGCTTTGGTGAGTCCGCTAAACGAGCGCAGGTAAAGAATTGGGTTCAACAACCCAGGGCCCTGCAGATGCTGTCGAGATCGTGTCAAGCTCCCACTTACGATAAAACTCTAAATACCCATGAATACTCATGCAATGAAACACTTATTTGTCCGTGCTGTGACCCAGGCCGCGCCATATTCGCTTTTATTTCTTGGCGCACTGACCCTCGCCGCCCCATCGGCGATCGCAGATGCAATCTCACTCAAGGATCTGGGTCCGCAGCTAACGATCGATCCGCGGAAGATCTCGGTATCCGGCATCTCCTCGGGCGCTTATATGGCGCAGCAGTTTCATGTCATCCATTCGAAACATATCATCGGTGCCGGCATTATCGCGGGCGGGCCATACCATTGCGCTGCTGGAGCCTACCCTTTGTATACTTCGTTTGACCTCACAGGCCTCTACGCTGCGACATTCAGGTGTTCGAACACAAATCCGTACCGATTTTTTCAGGGACCGCCCGACGTCAATTTTTCAATCCGGGATACGCATGCGCAGGCAGCGAACGGCGTGATCGACGATCCGGGCAACATGCGCACGGACAAGGTATGGTTGTTCTCGGGTGGTGAGGACGAGAAAGTTCCACGCGGCGTTATGAATACACTGGAAACCTATTATCTTGAGTTCCTCGACCCTGACCATATTGTCTACGTCAAGCACGCCGATGCTAATCATGCGATGATAACCGACGACTTTGACAGCGCCTGCGATGTATACGAACCGCCTTACATAAACGATTGTGACATTGACGCGGCGAAGGATCTGTTGCAGCACATATATGGGACTCTGGAACCAAAAGCGACACGGCTGCTGCCGATTGTGGAATTCGACCAAACCGAATTCTTCGACGAGAGCGACAAAAGCATCAGTTTGAACGAACGCGGTCATATCTATGTACCGAAGAAATGTAAAGAAGGTGAAAGCTGTCGTCTGCACCTGGCCTTGCATGGATGCCAACAACAGCAAGAACTGATTGGCGACGATTTCTACGCTGATGCGGGTTACAACGAATGGGCCGATACGAACAATATTATCGTGCTTTATCCGCAGACGACGGCATGGGCAGATAACATCTTGATGGCGGTCTGGAGAAACGCAAACGCATGTTGGGATTGGTGGGGCTACAGTGGCGCCAACTATTACCGAAAGGACGGCAAACAAGTCGCGGCGTTGGCAAAAATGATCAACACGCTCGTCGGCGAGGAACTTCTGGCTTATTCCGTCAGGTAGCCACGCTATCGATTCCAAGGTTTGCTTGGTTCCTTTCGATCCGACCTGTGTCAGCAATAGTCTGTCCCCATTAGATCGTATAATGGACGTCATGGTCGACTCTATACAGAAAACCCCGCTGCATTTCGTGATTTGCGTCCCAATACTTTGAACAGCACCATAACCACGACGTTGCACCGGCTCAGCCGCTGGCTGCTGGTGGTACTGATCAGCGCCTGTCAGCCGGCAAGCGAGAACAGCCGACCCGTCGGCCTGGAAATCTGGGCCCATGCGGGTCAGCAGGCGGAGCGCACCGTGCTCGAGGCGCAGATAGCGCGTTTCAACGGACGCCACGACGACATCCGTGTGTCGCTCACCTTCCTTCCCGAGGGCGCCTATAACGGCCAGGTCCAGTCGGCGGCGCTGGCCGGGGAGCTGCCGGATATCCTCGAGTTCGACGGCCCTTATCTCTATAACTACGCTTGGGCCGGCAAGCTGCGTTCCCTCGACGAACTGCTTCCCGATGAGCTGCTGGCGGACCTGTTACCATCGGTTACGGCACAGGGCAGGTACCGGGGCAAACTTTTCGCGGTGGGCACATTTGACTCGGGTCTCGGGTTATATGCGCACCGCGGTGCACTGGCAGACGTGGGAATCCGTATGCCCGAGGCGCCTCAACAGGCCTGGACCATCGAAGAATTCGACACGCTGCTCGAGGCACTTGCCCAGAAGGATCCTGATGGCGCGGTATTGGACCTGAAACTGAACTACAGCGGCGAGTGGTTCAGCTACGGTTTCGCCCCCATAGTGCAATCGGCGGGGGGTGATCTGATCGATCGCCGGAACTACCAGACGGCGCAAGGTGTGCTCAACGGCGCCGCCTCCGTACGGGCGCTGCAACGCGTGCAGAACTGGTTCAACAACGGCTACGTCGATGCCAATCTGGATGACGCCGCATTCGTAACCCAGCGGGTGGCCTTGTCCTGGGTGGGTCACTGGGAGTATTCCCGTTACCACGCCGCGCTGGGGGAGGAGCTGATGCTGGTGCCGCTGCCCGATTTTGGCAACGGCACGCGGACCGGGCAGGGCTCCTGGAACTGGGGAATTACCAAGCGCTGCGCAAACCCGCGCGCGGCGGCGAAGTTTCTCGCCTTCCTACTGGAACCCGAGGAGGTGCTGGCAATGAGCGGTGCCAATGGCGCGGTACCGGCTACCTACAGGGCGATCGCCCGGTCACCCCGCTTCGCAACCGGCGGCCCCCTGCACCTTTACGTGCAGCAATTAACCGAAGGTGTGGCGGTACCGCGACCGCGCACGCCGGCTTATCCAACTATCAGCTCCGCTTTCGCCCAGGCGATTGACGATATTCGCCATGGCACCGTGGTTCAGACTGCCCTCGACCGCGCCGTTACGATTATCGACCAGGATCTGAGCGACAACCACGGCTACCCGGTCGTCGCTACGGAAGGCGGATGGCCGTGAGACCCGCGACCGTTCCCGTCGGCCAGCGCAATGTGGCAAGCTGTTTCGTTGCACCAGCCGCGCTGCTGTTACTGGCGTTCATGCTGCTGCCGTTCGTGCTGGCGGTGGCGATCTCTTTCACCAATCTGCGGCTAGGATCGCCGCTACCGGTGGAATGGACCGGCCTGCGAGCGTACCAGCGGCTTTTCCAGGACCAGGCCTTCGGCCGAGCTTTGCTGAACAACCTGTTGTTCGCAAGCGTCGTGGTGCCGTTACAGACGCTGCTGGCACTTGCTTTGGCGGTATTACTCAACCAGCCCGTGCGCGGGATCACGATATTTCGTTCGCTGCTGTTTATGCCGGTGATCTTCCCGTTATCGCTGGTATCTGTGGTGTGGGTGTTACTGCTTGCACCGGGTCCAGACGGAACCATCAACGCGCTGCTTGCGACCGTGAGCCTCGGTGCCTGGCAGCCCCGTGACTTTCTGAACGACACGATTTGGGCATTGCCCTCGGTGATGTTGGTTTCGATCTGGCAGGGCACCGGTTTTCAAATGATCGTGCTGCTGGCCGGTATGCAGTCGATTCCGAAACAACTCTATGAAGCGGCCGCCGGCGACGGCGCCGGTGCCTGGCAGCGCTTCCGTCACATTACCCTTCCACAGCTGCGGAATTCGCTGGTGTTCGTTATGGTCGTCACTTCGATTCTGTCCTTTCGGGTATTCGATCAAGTGCGCATCATGACCCGCGGTGGACCCAACGATGCCTCTACCACGGTGATCTTCGAGGCCGTGCGAGCGGCCTTCGATCGGGCGCAGGTCTCGCGCGGCGCCGCCATGACAGTCGTTTTCTTCCTCATCGTATTGACACTGACGATATTGCAGCGCTGGTTGCTGCGACTCGGGCGCCCTGGCGTTGAAAAATGATTGACAGTGGGGCGACGTGGCGGCAATTACTGGCTGTTGTTGGACTGCTCACGTTCCTTTCCATTTTGTTCGTCGCTCCCATCGTGTTAATCCTTGCGGGCAGCCTCAAACCCGAGGCCCGTGTACTCAGCGAGGCGGGCACGCTGCGCGCCTTTTTTCCGACACGGGTCAGTCTGCAGAATTACCGCGATGTTTTCGAGCGGGTTCCGGTCGTGCTCTATCTGTTCAATTCGGGATTGATAAACGGCTTGATCGTGAGCCTGGGCTTGATCGTAAACAGCCTGGCCGGTTACGCTCTCGCACGTCTGCGCTGGCCCGGCCGTGGTCGGTTCCTGCTGCTGGTCCTGGCACTGTTGATCATCCCCTTCGAGGCCCTGTCGGTGCCGTTGTTCTACGCTCTCTCGGCACTGGGCCTGCGGGACACCTATGTCGTCCAGGTGTTGCCCTTTGTCGCCAACCCGCTGGCGATCTATCTATTTTATTCATTCTTTCTGAGCCTCCCTGTGGAGCTTGAGGAGGCCGCGCAGCTGGACGGCGCGGGGCCATTGCGCACCTTCGTGGTGATCATCGTGCCCAATTCCAAACCGGCCTTTGCTACGGTGGCCATTGTGATGCTGCTGTTCCACTGGGGCATGTATCTGTGGCCGTTATTGATGACCGCGGGAGAGTCCGTGCGTCCACTGCCGCTGGGCATCGCGTCGTTTTATTCGCTGCCGCCGCGCCAGTGGGGTGATATCCTGGCATTCAGCATCATCATGGTGCTTCCGGTGTTATTGTTGTTCATGATTTTTCAACGCGCATTCGTGCGCAGTGTCGCAAGCAGCGGGATCAAGGGGTAGTTGTGGCACAGGTCGAATTCAGGGGTCTCGGCAAGACGTTCGCTGACGGCACCCTCGCCCTGCAGGAGCTTGATGTCACCGTCGCAGACGGTGAGCTGCTGGTCATCGTCGGCCCGTCGGGCTGCGGCAAATCCACCATTCTGCGCCTGCTCGCGGGGTTTGAATCCGCGAGTCGGGGCGACATCCTCATCGATGGCCGAAGCGTGCTCGCGCAGCCGCCGCAGGAGCGGGACATCGCCATGGTTTTCCAGAACTACGCGCTGTACCCGCACATGAGCGTGCGGGACAACCTCGCCTTTCCCCTGCGCATGGCCAAGCGTCCGCGCGCCGTGATTGACAAGCAGGTTCACGCAGTCGCGGAAGTGCTGGATCTAACTGATTTGTTGAGAAAAAAACCGTCTGAGTTATCAGGCGGACAAAGCCAGCGGGTCGCCATGGGACGGGCCCTGGTGCGTGAACCGAAGGTATTCCTGCTGGATGAACCACTGTCAAATCTCGATCCTCAGCTGCGCGGCCAGGTGCGCGGTGAGATCGCCGCGTTGCAGCGCCGCCTCAACAGCACCATGGTCTATGTCACCCACGATCAGGTAGAAGCGATGACCCTGGGACACCGGGTGGCGGTGCTCAATAAGGGCGAATTGCAGCAGATCGGGGCTCCGCAAACGCTGTACGACCAGCCGTGCAACCGTTTCGTGGCGGGCTTTCTTGGCAGCCCTCCAATGAACCTTTGCGAAGCCCAGCTCTATCGTGATCGCGGTGAGGTCGCAGTTCGGTTGGGTGACGATTCACTGGCGCTGCCAGCCCGGCTGCGGCAGGCGCTGCGTGGGTACCGGGGCAACACGGTGCTGCTTGGGATGCGGCCGGAGGCCCTGACTCTCGGCAGTGGCGACGGTGGTAATACGATCAGCGTAACAAGCTTGGCCGAAGAGCGGCTGGGTCACGAGCGGCTGCTGCACGCCGCCGCGCCGAGCACAACCGTGGACTACAACGGCGTCCCTCAAAACCCCGGCATCCTTTCAATACGTTTACCCAGCGGTCCGGCAATGCAAGCGGGCACGACGGTGTCATTGCGGGTGGATGCGGAGCGGTTGTATTGTTTCACGCCGATCGGGAAGGCGATTGGCAGACTGGCGGATGAGCCTCCTAACGGGTTCGAGACCGACTTGTAATTGGGTCAGAAATCGAACCAAACGCGTTGGTGTGCAAGTTGAACTGGATTCTGCCCGGCTGCGCTCAACCCTGTACATGCTTCATGGCAAGACCCATCCCGGCGCCGAACAGAGCTATGGCGGACAGCCCGGTCGACACCTTAAGTGTCCGGACGATCAGGAATTTCTGCAACTCCGGGTCCTCGAATAGCAGCATGATCTAGGCCTTGATCAAATCGCCAATGCTCCGGCCACCCGTGGTGGCACCCGGATATTCATTAATCAGGGTAAAAACGGCTGCTGCCAGGAACCAGGATAACCCAGCCGTTCGCCTTGACCGATGGTGCGGAACCGTATCGTCGAGCGTCTTCGGGTTTTGAGTCTCCCCAGCCAGAAGAAAAGTTTCTGTTTTATGCGGATCCGGCTGCAGCGGTGGTTCGACCGACCTGTATCAAGGGCGCCGTTATTTGCCTGTATCAGGCGTCTCCCGCGGTATCCGCTGTGACGTGCGCATGCGATATTTTTCCTTGGTGTTCGTCCAAAAGCCCAATGCCGTTTTCAGGGCAGCGGAAGTCGCGAGGTTTGTGACTGTCGTCATAGCGGTTGGTTCCGGCGATTCCTGGCAGGTGTCTGTCCTGTACTGTTGATTCTCCTGCATCGTGAAGTTTATTTTCTTGATCAAGTCTTCAGGATCGTACTCATGCTGAATCCTTAAACGAAGTAATGGTAAACCGATGTCCTGCAGAACCTCTTCGAGAACATCCGGTCCATTCATTCGCCGTTTTCTGCTGTCCAGCTCCGTTTCCAGCTTGATCGCCAGGATCGGCTCGAGGTCGGATTCTGAACAAACAAGAAAGTCTAGTCTCCGGCGTTGAACTCTGCGCCATTGCGCGGGGTTCTGCCCATCAGGCTTGGGTCTCGCAACCAGTTCGGCCAGCCACACCTTGGCAAATACGCCGGCGCTGGAATTGAACACTTTGCACAGCGCCTCATAGACGGTGACTTCTCCTTCATTCAGGAAGCAGGCACGAGGACTATAGTGCGGAACTGAGTTCTCCGATTGCTGCTTAAAGATACTGTGTCTCATCGATCTTTTTATCCATTGTCCAGACGCCGGCGCTACGATGCGGCATTCGATTATGGGAGCTATGGGACAACAGCGTGGATATCAGGAACCAAACGGTTTGAGGTTCCGAATTCCCGAGTTCAGTATCCCACCTTCAATTTATTTCCCACCTTCAAATTAAATATAGAGCAATACACGGATTGCTCAAGAAAATTTGATCAGAAATCCGGATCAAAGATCATGAATACAATAGCGGGGCACCCAACTGTTTGTGCACTTGATTCACCGTATCGGGGGAGAGATTCAGGCCCTGAGCCAATTGATGCAGATATCGTGCTTCCGGATTCGAATCGAGATCGAGCGCCATCAGAGACATTGCATAAACCTGATTGCCCAATCCTGAAGGAACGCTGCGAACAAACGCATCGACATCCAGGGGTTGCTCTATTTAGCTGCGCATGAGGGATGGTGTTTGCTTCATCTTCGCGCCCCGGACGACCGTTCACGGGGCCACGTAAATTTGCAATTTTTTACATACGACCGGCTACGACAGGTTTGCCACAGGCTGAACATCAAATTTAAGACGCTACCGGTATGATCAGGTTACGATGTTTACGGCTGTTTGCCGAATCATTCCGAAGGGACGATATCGACCAGGCCGCTCAGCGTGGATTTCATCTCCGCCATGGTCAACCAGCCGTCGTCGCTAATCATCCCCCACCTGGAACACGTCAGACGCGTTACCTCTGGTTGCTGGTCCGAAGCCAACTCCATGATGGTAGATAACGTGTGGTCGACGCCGGCTCGCCCGGCGAATTGCACGCCTTCCGACGACACATAGCTTCGCCTTCGGTAAGTCCTGGTAATGGTGAAAGTATCGGGATTCAAGGTCGAGGGTTCAAACGAGTCCTGACCCAGGCGGTCAACGGTAAAATGACAATAGGGGCTGATGACGTTGACACGACCTCGCTCCACGACCCGGCCGTACTGAATGAACACACGCCCCCCGCGGGGCACGGTTGCTTCGCGATTGAGCTCTACAAGGGCACCATCCGGCGGAATGAATACCGCGCTTCTCCCGGTACCGGCGCAGCTCGCAAGCACTACGCTGCTGAATGTTATTATGAAGATCGATCGAAAAGTTATCATCAATACGTCCTCGTGGTGAAGTGTTGTGGTGAATCCGACTGACAATGCCAGACCGTTATGAAGGGGTGCGGTGGTATGAATAGAGTAAACTATCCAAGCGCTCACAACGACCCACCGGCTGTCAGCGATATCATACCGGCACTCAATGAGGGTGATTTTGCCACCGGACGCGATGGTAAGTACATATAAAACGATTGGATGGATACTCGATGATCTTGATGATAGACAACTACGATTCCTTTACCTACAACCTTGTCCAGTATCTGGGCGAGCTTGGCGCTGAGGTATGCGTGTATCGAAACGACCGGATATCCCTGCAGGAAATTGAAATGCTGGATTTGAGCCACATCGTCATATCACCCGGTCCCTGTACCCCGGACCAGGCCGGGATTTCCGTCGATGTGGTCAATGCCCTGGCGGGGCGTGTCCCTATTCTGGGCGTCTGCCTGGGTCACCAGAGTGTCGGACAGGCCTTTGGCGGCAAGATCGTGCACGCTCAGGTCCTGATGCACGGAAAAACGTCGATGATTCATCACCATGGCGAGGACTTGTTTGCCGGAATGACCAATCCGTTTCAGGCTACCCGCTACCATTCTCTGGTCATAGATCCGGCCACGCTGCCCGATTGCATGGAGGTCACGGCCTGGACGGAGGAAGGGGAGATCATGGCTGTCAGACATCTGCAGCAGCCTGTGTACGGTGTTCAATTCCATCCGGAATCGATATCGACGGAGTACGGCCACGAGCTGCTCAACAATTTTCTTCAGGTGGCTGACGGCTGAACTTATAATCGGGCTGCCCGCAGACTTTGAAAAGATCCGCAATGAATATTCAACAAGCAATCAAAGCCGTAACAGAACTCGCTGATCTGTCCCGTGAGGAAATGCGGTCCGTGATGGAACAGATTATGACGGGTGAGGCCACCCCGGCGCAGATCGGAGGATTTTTGATTGCGCTGCGTATGAAAGGTGAAACCATCGATGAGATCACCGCCGCCGCGGAGGTCATGCGCGGTCTGGCGGCCCGGGTCGAAGTGGACGTGCCCAACCTGGTCGATATCGTCGGCACCGGCGGCGACAGCCAGAATACTTTCAATATTTCTACGGCCAGCGCACTGGTGGTCGCGGCCGCAGGCGGCAGGGTGGCCAAGCATGGAAACCGGTCGGTATCGAGCAGTTCCGGCAGCGCTGACCTACTCGAGGAAGCGGGTGTCAGAATCGACCTGAATCCACGGCAGGTAGCGGAATGCATCCGCCAGGTCGGCCTCGGGTTCATGTTCGCCCCGGCACACCATAGCGCCATGAAATACGCTATCGGACCGCGCAAGGAGATGGCGGTCCGCACAATTTTCAACGTCCTGGGCCCGCTCACGAATCCTGCAGGTGCACCGAACCAGGTGGTCGGCGTGTTCGACAGGGCGCTGGTCGAACCAATCGCCAATGTGCTCGCCCGGCTGGGCAGCCGGCACGTGCTGGTGGTTCATTCGGAAGATGGTCTGGATGAGATCAGCATCGGTGCACCGACTCAAGCGGCGGAGATGATTGAAGGTGAAGTGCGGTGTTTCGAAATCACGCCCGGACAGTTCGGCATGAAAACGGGCAGTTTGCGGGACCTCGCGGTGGACAGCGTCAGCGCCAGTCTGGGCAAGATCAACGACGCGCTCGACAACCATCCCGGAGCCGCCAGGGATATCGTTGCGCTGAACTCGGGCGCTGCCATCTATGTCAGTGGACTTGCTGAAAGTCTGGCCCAAGGCGTAGACAGGGCGCGCGAAGTCCTGGCCAGCGGCGCGGCCAAAGGCAAGCTCGCGGAACTCGCCGCGTTTACCAACCAGGATTGGGGTAATTGGTGACCCTGGTCAAACCACATACTGCACCCGTATTACGAGTGATGAAGCAGGGCGGGCTTGGCTGGGTGCCAGAGCAGGGATCTCGTGGATGTCGCCTGACCGACTGATGAGCGACAAAGCGGACATTCTGGTCAAGATCCTCAGTCACAAGGCAGAGGAGGTCGAATTGCGCAAGCGTCGACTGGCACCCGACAAAGTCAGGGGCCTCGCTCAATCCATGCCTGCACCCAGGGATTTTTTGGGTGTGTTACGACGATCCGCCGACGCCGGACTCCCGGCAATCATTGCGGAAATCAAGAAAGCTTCGCCCAGTAAAGGCGTGATCCGCAGTGATTTCGCACCCGCTGATATCGCAAAAAGCTATGCCGAGGCGGGAGCTTCTTGCCTGTCGGTGTTGACCGACACGGATTTCTTTCAAGGATGCGACGCATATATCGAACAGGTCAAGGCGGTATGCGAACTCCCCGTGCTGCGAAAGGACTTTTTGATCGATCCTTACCAGATAGGGGAATCTCGCGCGATTGGCGCCGATTGCGTGCTGCTGATCGTCGCCGCGTTAACCGACGATCAGCTCAGAAAGCTGGCCGATGAATCGACGGGACTCGGAATGGCGGTGCTCATTGAAGTGCACGATTTGGCGGAATTAGAACGCGCGCTCGAACTGGGCTGTCCCCTGATCGGTGTCAATAACCGAAACCTGAGAACTTTCGATACTAATTTGAGGACAACGCTCGATCTGCTGTCGCACATCCCCAAAGACCGGTTGGTGATTACCGAGAGCGGCATCCACAGCGCAGAGGATGTTTCGCTTATGCGCAGGAGCGACGTCCACGGATTTCTGCTGGGGGAGGCGTGCATGCGAGCCCCGGATCCCGGCGGCAAGCTCAGGGAACTGTTTTTCAGCGATGCAGAAGCGAGAACCCGGAAGTCGTGAGGGCAAAAGTGTCGCTGCTCGAAGGCGTTTCGTTCGTGGGGACGGCGGACAGCGGTCACCGCGTCGTCATGGACGGTCCGCCGGAGTTTGGCGGCCGGAACAAGGGAACCCGTCCGATGGAAATGCTCCTCCTGGGACTCGGTGGATGCAGCGCATTCGACGTCGTGCATATGCTGCGAAAGGGGCGCGTCGATCTGACCAACTGTGAGGTCGAAATAGACGCCGAGCGCGCGTCGAAAGACCCGAAGGTGTTTACCCGGATCCATATGCATTTCGTGGTTTACGGCAACAGCTTACCGGAGTCGAAGGTGAAAAGGGCGGTTCAACTCTCCGCCGAGAAGTATTGTTCCGCTTCCATCATGTTCAGCCGGGTGGCGCGGTTAACCCATGATTATGAAATCATCGAGGGTTAGCGCTTAGTGCAATGTCAGATAAGTTCGCTCAAATACGGGACGACTACTATCACGCATGGTTCCGTTACCATCCCGAGGCTGCACTGGATGCGGGAGTAATGGGTTACGAACACCTGCTCCGGCCGTACAGCGACGAGGAGCAGGGAGCATTGTTGTCGTTGAACGAAAAGCTGCTGGATGCACTGGAAGAAATGGATGAAACGGATTTGGGTCCGGATGACGACTTGGACCTGCAGCTCATGCGAGGTGCCGCGTTCCTGGAAATGGAGCAAATCCTGGGTCACGATTGGCGCAAGCGGGATCCTGAAATGTTTCTACCGCTGGAAGCTATCCATCAGCTCACGATACGCCACACCGATGATTTTGCCTCTGCTCTCAAGCGGCGCCTTGCCGGCATCCCGGAATACCTGCTCAACGCCAGGCACTATATCGGGCAGGACAGGGAGCGGATCCCCGCGCGGTGGCTGGAGTCGGCGATTACTGCCGTGGAATCGGGGGTGCTGTATCTCGAGACCCTGACCGAGAACGCCAGGGTCAAGGAACATATGGGTGAGCTTCCGGGCCTCGATGCGCTGATTGCCGATGCGGTGGACACTTTTCAACACTACGCCCGGTTCCTCGAGCAGGATATCGGAGCCAGGGCCGCGGGAGACTTCGCAGTCGGCCACAAGCGGTTTTCCCATCTTCTGAAGTACCGCCATTTCCTGGATGTCCAGCCCGAGGACCTGCATGAATTCGGCAACCGGTTGTTCGATCACACGGCGCGTGAACTTATACAGGTGTGCCGCCGGCTTACCGGGGGCGAGGATCTTGCCGCGCTCGAGCAACGGATACGGGCCAGCGTCGCTGGACAAGAAAGTTTGGTGTCTGTTTATCGTCGGCAGATGGAGTCTGCCAGAGACTTTTCCAGGTCACATGATCTGGTGAGTTTCCCGGACAACGAAACGCTGTGCGTCGAGGAGACGCCGCTGTTTCTCAGGCACAAGATTCCCTTCGCCGCCTATGAGCCGCCGAACCCCGACGATGCTCTTCAGCGCGGTCACTACTTCATTACACCGGCAGCGGACGAGGAGACCCTGGCGAGGCACAGCCTGCTCGCGATGTCGCACACAAGCGTACACGAAGGATATCCTGGCCACCATCTGCAGTTTACTACCGCGAACCGTCATCCCGCCGCGCGGTCGCTGGCGAGATTGTTGAACAGATCGGCAACGTTGTATGAAGGCTGGGCGCTGTATTGTGAACAGTTGATGTTTGAGTCCGGTTTTCTGGGTCAACCGGAAAGTGAGTTCATTCTGTTGCGAGACAGGTTGTGGCGGGCACTGCGGATCGTGCTCGACGTGGGCATGCAGACCCGGGGGCTGGCGATCGAAGACGCGGTCTCCATGATGACCGAGCGTCTGGGTTTTTCGGCGGTACAAGCGCTTGGAGAAGCGACCTGGTACAGCCGTGCTCCAACGGTTCCGATGGGGTATGCAACCGGATGGGCGATGATAAGCGCGGCGCGGGAGATGGTGCTTCCGGACTCGTCAACGGAATCGCTGAAATCGTTCCATGATGCGCTGCTGGCCCATGGCTCGTGTGCGCTGACATTGGTCCTGAAAAGCGCCTACGGGGCCGATCTCCTGGCCGAGGTCGAGGCCCGAATCAAATACGATTAGACTAGCCCGCATTTCTCACCAGGATCCCGAGCGATGGCGCAGGACAGGATTGCTTAGCATTATCAGCCCTTAACAGGAAGTTAAAGCCGCCTGGTGAGAAATGCGGGCTAGTGGAAACATCGATCCATGGAACCGGCGGAAGCCGGATCAGGGATCAGCTGATTTCGCCGCTGTCACCGAGCCTTGGTATGACCCGCATCACCTCGCTCATGGTGGTGATACCCTGGGTTATCTTGCGGGCGCCACTTATGCGCAGGGGCTGCATTCCCTGTTTGATGCCCTGTTCCCGTATCGCTGCGGCGTCGGCATCCGGATTGACGAGATGCCGCAGCTCGGGTGTGATCTTGAGCATTTCGTACAAGCCGATGCGTCCCATGTATCCGGTATTTCTGCATTCGATGCAGCCTTGTTGCGTATAGGCGCCGGTCGGCAGTTGAACTTTCCAGGGCCGGGTCAGATCCTTCCAAGCCGCCTCGTCAACATCATGCATTTTCTTGCACTGTGGGCACAGCGTGCGTACCAGCCTCTGCGCCACGATCCCGAGAACCGTTGCATTGATCAGATAGGCGGGAATGCCGATCTCCAGTAACCGGGTAATAGCCGAGGGGGCATCGTTGGTATGCAGTGTCGACAGCACCAGGTGTCCGGTCAGTGCGGCCTGCACCGCCATGTCGGCGGTTTCGAGGTCGCGGATTTCGCCGACCATGATTACGTCGGGGTCCTGACGCAGCAGTGCCCTGATGCCTGCGGCGAAAGTCAGGTCGATGCCCGGATGCACCTGAATCTGGTTGAACGATGGTTCGACCATTTCGATGGGGTCCTCGACCGTGCAGACGTTGATTTCCGGTGAGGCGATTTGACGCAGTGTAGAATACAAGGTGGTCGTCTTACCCGAGCCGGTGGGCCCGGTGACCAAGACTATGCCGTGGGGCTGGCTGACCAGTTCACGCCAGATTCCGAGTTCCTGCTCGGAAAGCCCGAGTTGCTGGTGGTCGCGCCGCAGCACCTCGGGGTCGAACACGCGCATGACCAGTTTTTCCCCCAGGGCGGTGGGTACCGTGGACAGACGGAGCTCGATTTCCTGGCCATTGGGCGTCTTCGTTTTCAACCTGCCATCCAGCGGCCTGCGCTTTTCGGAGATATCCATTCGACCCAGGGTTTTTATCCGGCCCACGATGGCGGACATCACGTTTACCGGGACCTGGTATACGCGGTGCAGTACGCCATCGATGCGGAAGCGCACATAAGCCTTATCACGTCTTGGTTCCAGGTGTATATCCGAGGCGCGCTGCTCGAAAGCGTACTGCAGCAGCCAATCGACGATATGCACGACATGATGACTTTCAGCGTCCAGATTTCCGGCGCGGCCAAGTTCGACCAGTTGTTCCAGATTCTGTATGAGTTGAACGCTGCCCGTGGTGTCCCGGCGCGTCGCGATCTTCAACGACTTGGCGAGCTGATAGAACTCTTGGGTGTAGCGCGCTATTTCCAGCGGGCTCGCCAGCACCATAATGATTTCCTTGCGCAACAGCTGAGTCAGTTCATCACGCCACTCGTGTGAGAAGGGATTGGCCGTCGCAATGACAACCGAATCCCGGGTGACTCTCAAAGGAAGTATTTTTCTTGCCGACGCGTAAGCATGGGAAATGACTTTTGTCAGGGCGGTAACGTCGAGCTTGAGCGGATCGATTCGTTCGTAGGGCATGTCGACCTTTGCGGCCAGCCACTCCACGAGCTGATCCAGCTGGATCGTTTTTCCCGGGTGTCGCACATCAGCAGGCCGCTGGTCAGCGATGGCGACCAGCGGGTGAATTTTTGACAGGTCTTTTGCCCGCGACACCATGTGGATACGCTTCGCATCGGGCTGGGATAGATATCCATCCAACACCAGCTCTTCCAGCAGACCCCGCATTTCAAGGGACTGCAGCCTGCCGTCTGCCGCATTTACGACTGAAGTCTCCTGCATGGTGTATATCATAGCAGATCAACGATTTTTTTAAGGCGAGTATCTTTATATGGTATGGTATTTGCCGCGGGGCCAGGTCCGATATTGACGCACGGTTTGTGTTGTTTTAGGACCGGTTTCGAATCGTCGTTTGCCTAATTTCAGTTTGCATAGAGTGATTGGATGGCCTGGATACTACTGGTAGTTGCACTGGCCCTCGTGACCGGATATCTGATCATCACATTCGGGTACAGGACTTCTATTATCATCTTCCTCGTTACGCTGGTCCTCGGCTTGGTGCTCATCATCTGGTACGCCGAGTTCTACGAGGGCACGCGTTCGGATCTGATTTCCACCGAACAGATAAATCTGGTCAATTTCAAGGTAGACGTAACCTACGGTAACAGCTATCAGATGTTTGCACGAGTGCTGAACGAGTCGCCGGAGCATGTTCTGACCGCGGTTGGCCTGGAACTCAACGCCTCGGATTGTCCTTCCAAGGAAGAAGATCAAAACTGTGTGATCGTAGGCCAGCAGGAGCAGGAAATTCAAATAGTTGTGCCGGCCCGGCAGGCTCGCGACATCACGCACCAGTTTATTTTCCCGCCCATGCGGCCCCAGGGACATTTGATATGGAACTTTCGGATTCAGTACGTCAAAGCGCAAAAGTAAACCGAAGTCTTGGTTAAGGGCTTCGGTAAACCAGTTGCCGTGACAACATTTGCGCCCAAATCCATCAAGGGTCGGGGCGCGCTATCCAATGCCGAGGGTCGCTTCGAATCGATGCGCCGTGACGAATTTGACGACGGCTGGGATGTTGATGAGGAAACCGTGCCGCTCCGCACGACCGTCGCCGAAGACCGGAGCAGGTCCGTGATTTCCAGAAACGCCTCCCCCGATGTCCCGTTCGATCAATCGGTCAATGCATACCGCGGATGTGAGCACGGTTGTATATATTGTTATGCACGGCCCTCTCATTCCTACCTGGGATTGTCTCCGGGCCTCGATTTCGAAAGCAGGCTTTTTTACAAGCCCCGGGTGGTAGATCAGTTGAAGTGCGAACTTGGCGCCGCGGATTACCGGTGCGATGTTCTGGCATTGGGCACAAACACAGACCCATACCAGCCCATAGAAAAGCGGTTCGGCCTTACACGCGGAATTCTGGAACTTTGTCTGGACACACAACAACCGGTGACGATTACAACGAAGTCCAGCATGGTCGAGCGGGACCTGGATCTGCTGATCAAGCTGGCCCGCCGGCGTCTGGTCGTGGTAAGCGTGTCATTGACTACACTCGATAAGACCGTGGCACGCAGGCTTGAACCGCGCGCCGCCGCACCAAGCCGCAGGCTCCGCATCGTCTCGACGCTTTCTGAGGCTGGGGTTCCGGTTCACCTGTCGGTAGCGCCGGTCATTCCTGCGCTGACGGATCACGAATTGGAGTCGATTATGCGGGAGGGCGCAGCGCGCGGTGCCAACTATGCGAGTTATACGCTTCTGCGCCTGCCATGGGAAGTTAAGGACCTGTTCCGGGAGTGGCTGCAGCAGCATTTCTCCGGAAAAGCGGATCACGTCATGAGCCTGGTGCGGCAATCGCGTGGGGGGCGTGACTATGACGCGGATTTCGACCATCGCAAAAGCGGTACCGGACCTTTCGCGGATCTGCTTGCTCGGAGATTCCGACTGCAATGCAGCCGGCTGAAATTGAACGCCGGCAAGATGCCGCTGGATAAGCGGCACTTCAGGCCGCCGCACGGCCAGCAAGTGTTGCCTTTATGAGTAATAGTCCACCATGCTGACAAAGATCCTTTTCACGGCCCTGGTCGTTTTCGCGGTCTATGCGTTTTATCGCATCAAACGCCGGGTGCCCCAAAAGCCGGCTTCTGTTGCGGACACCACGGCTACAAGCCCGATTGGTCGCTACGGGGCCTACGGATTCGTAGCGGCGCTGCTGATCGTTTCCGCTGTTATCTTCACCTACCAGTGGCAGCAGGCTCACAAGATCGTGACAATTCGTGTTATCGACGGCAACAGCAGCAACGTCACCGTCTACAAGGCCTATCAGAAATCAATCAAAGGCAGCCGGTTTGAGTCCCTTGACGGCAAATCCGTGGTACTGGGAGAGGCTGAGCGCGTTGAATTCATCAACGATGAATAGCGGGTACACTAGACGAGGTCCCGAGGTCCCGGAAATCGCCGGCTGAGCGGTCCTGAGTCTGGTCTCAGCCCGGGCCTGTAGCGTGATAATAGGTTGTCGGCGCATACTTTGACCAAGTTGTTCGGATAACCAGGGCCATTCGCACCTTTCCTGTAACCGGAAATATTGTCAATCGAGCGCGTAATCATTAGGATGTTGCCGAGCAAATCCCGTGAATTGAAAGATGTCTGTCAATAGCAAAGAATCTCCCCTTAATTTTGGAAGGGCGCAGGAGTCGGTGTACGAATCCTGGAATCCGTCGGCGCTCGAGATCAAGGCGGCTCGCTGGCTGCTCAATATAATGGAAGATGCTCCGGTGGCATTTGAGCTGTGGGACGGTCAAAGGATCCAGATCTACAAAGGCAAGCCTGAGTTATTGCTGCGGTTCAGGAACAGAAAGGCATTATGGGGCGTCATGACCAATCCGGACCGGAATCTGGGAGAGGCATACAGCCTCGGGTCGCTCGAAGTCGAGGGTGACCTGGTGCGCCTGGCGGAAATTGGTACGACGCATAGGCCGGATTTTCTAGCGGAACGCTCGACGCTGGGTAAACTCGTCAACGTGTTTGGCCGGGCAAAGTCCAACAATCTGTCCGGTTCCAAAGACAATATCCATCACCACTACGATCTGAGCAACGAATTCTACAGCCTGTGGCTCGATCGGGATCACATGCAGTATACATGCGCTTATTACGAGAACGCCGAAAGGACCCTGGAGCAGGCACAGCGGGCTAAACTCGACCACGTGTGCAGGAAGTTGCAGCTGAAACCCGGGGACGAGGTCGTGGAAGCCGGCTGTGGCTGGGGTGGTCTGGGGCTGTTCATGGCCAGGGAATACGGTGCAAAGGTTCGGGCCTTCAACATTTCCCACGAACAGATCAGGTTCGCTCAGGAAAAGGCCAGAGAGGCAGGACTACAGCACCAGGTTCAGTACATCGAGGACGACTATCGAAACGCCAGTGGCAAGTGCGATGTATTCGTTTCGGTTGGGATGCTCGAACACGTCGGCGCGGAAAATTTCCAAACGTTGGGCGGGGTGATAGACAGATGCCTGCGCAAGGAGGGCCGGGGACTGATACACAGTATCGGGCGAAACAGACCTCGCCCGATGAACATATGGGTAGAAAAGCGAATATTCCCCGGTGCTTACCCGCCGACCATAAAGGAGATGATGGACATCTTCGAGCCCTTCAATTTTTCGGTTCTGGACGTTGAAAACTTGAGGCTCCACTATGCAAAGACCCTGGAGGACTGGGTGCAGCGGTACGAAGAGAACATAGATACGATTCAACGGATGTTCGACGTTATCTTCGTGCGCGCCTGGCGGCTCTACCTGTGCGGTTCCGTTGCGGCGTTCCGGACGGGTGAACTTCAGCTCTTTCAGGTCTTGTTCAATCGAGGTGTAAACAATAATGTGCCCTGGACCCGGGAGCATTTATACCGCTAGCCCGCATATTTCAATGGTTCATTGATCGGAATGGTTCAGGAGGCGCTGCTTGTCTTCTCCGCTTCGAGTATGGAAAAGTCTGTACCCCGCCCCTTCGATGCGGGTGTTGCGCGGTCCCAAGCCCAGTCTTTTAGGATCTTGATTTGTTCCTTCATGGTTCTGGACAAAGGTACCATCATTCGAGCGAGATCCGCTATGTCGCGAGTATTGAATGCCCGATTTTCCTTGTGAGCGCGAATTCGCGCGGCGATCACGACCTGCTCGATTTCCGCACCGTTCCATCCCTTGGTCTCCAGCATCAATGATTTCATTTTGAATTTTTCCGGATCGGCACCGTTGCTCTCGAGATGTATGCGGAACAGCTCCTCCCGCTCTTCATCGTCGGGCAGATCGACGAAGAACACCTGGTCGAACCGGCCCTTGCGGATAAGTTCGGCGGGCAGGATCTCGATTCGGTTTGCCGTCGCGGCGACGAATACCAGCGGTGGTTTCTCCTGCATCCACGTCAAAAACGCGGAAAAGATGTGCGACTGGATGGTGTTGGTTCTTTCGGTGAAACCCAGGCCGTTTTCGATCTCGTCGATCCAAAGCACTGCCGGCGCCAGAGACTCGATAGCGCGAAGGGCTTTATGAAACGCCGCCTCCGGATTGCCGTAGATGTTCGAGAAAACCAGGTTCATGTCCAGTCTGAACAGGGGAACGTTCCAAATATTTGCCACGACCTTGGCGCACAGACTCTTGCCGCAGCCGCTTACCCCCATAATCAAGATGCCCCTGGGAACGGGTAGTCCTTCGTCTATGGACTGCTGGTTGAAGATGGTCGACCGCTCCGTTATCCAGGTCTTTAGATAAGACAGGCCACCGACGTGATCGAGTCTCTTGTCGCTCGGAACATATTCGAGGTAACCCGCTCCGGTCGCAATGGTTTTCTTGGTATCGCGGATCTCGTCCAGCAATGTGGTTCGGCTGAGCTTCTGCCCGCTCAGCACCGCATGCAGCACATGCTCCGCCTCATATATGGTAATCCCTTTCAGAGACAGGGCCATGTCACGGAGCAGGCTGTCCGGAATTTTCTTTTGCGTGTACTGCGAGACGATATTCTTGGTCAAATCAACGAGGTCGTCGGTCGAGGGTGGGGGTATATCGACGATGTAGATATTCTTCGCCAGCGATTCAGGCAGGGAGAACACGGGCGAGAGGATGAACAGGTGCGCACCTTTGACGGAGCGCAGGGTGTAATAGGCGTCGCGCAGCCCACGAATCAGAGCGGGGTCGTCCATGAAAGGCGTCAGGTCCTTGAACACGAAAAAACCCGCTCGTGGATGGTGTATCAACTCCTCCAGCGCCACGGCTGGATCGGTGGTCGCCGGGTCCTCGCTGTCGTCAAGCCCATGGGTACAGGTCCAGCACCGAATCTTCGCATCCTCACCCGCGATTCTCTCCAGGGACCGCATAACCCGGTCCTCTTCAGGTGAGTGCAGATACAGTATCGGGTGCCTTGCCTTGAGCGATTTTTCGATCCGTTGGTCCAGAACGTTCATGACGCGGTGGGATTACGGTGGCCGAAAACGCCAACTATTGCGTTCATTTTCACAGCCTAGCATAGTTCAGGTAAACCGTGTTGAATGGCGGACGGACGAATTTATCTAGCAATGAAACGTATATACTCTGCAGCGAGCCTGCCAGAGGCCCACTTGCTGTTGCATCAACTGCGTGAACAGGGCATTCAGGCGTTGGTGTTCAACGAAAACGCTCAGGGGGGCGTCGGGGAACTCCCTTTCACCCACGCCTACCCGGAAGTCTGGATTGACAACCCGGAGGATGAACAGCGTGCACGCCGGATCGTATCGGAGTTCGAAAACGGGTCCCGTACTGAACGCAACCGGAAATGTTCCCAATGCGGCGAGTACAATCCGGCGACATTCGAAATCTGCTGGCATTGCGCGGCGGAGTTCCGAGGCGACAATCCTGACAACCTCTAATCAGCATGTCAGACCGCATGCCAGCGAACAAAAGACGACCACGTAAAACATCGAGCAAAAAGAAAACCCGGACGAGGTCGGGATCCGGCAACAGATCCAGGCAAGCTTCTTCGGTTCGCGTCTTGCTGACGCTGTTTGCGGTGCTCGCATTTCTCGCGCTGACCGGCTATACCGTTTACCTCGACATTACCGTGCGCGGCAAGTTCGAAGGAAGCCGATGGGCCATCCCTTCCCATATATACAGCCGGCCTCTGGATATCTTTCCCGGGATGGTTATCACCAAAGCGGAACTAGTCGGTGAACTCAAGCAGTTGGGCTACCGCGCAGTGGCGCAGCCGGATTCTGCCGGGACCTTTGCGCAGTCGAAGTACCGGGTTCGGATTTATCTCAGGGGATTCAAATTCTGGGACGGATCTAGCGAGCCGCGCATCATCGATTTGCGGATCGAGGACAATGTCGTTACAGCGCTTCATGATGCTCACGGTAACCTGACGGACAGCGCCCGACTGGAGCCCAGATTATTCGGCAGCATTTCTCCCGGACATCATGAAGACCGCGCGCTGGTGCGCCTGGAAGACGTTCCGCAAGACCTCGTCCATGCGCTCCTGGCGGTTGAGGATCGCGCGTTCTACAAGCATTTCGGGATCGATCCGCGGGGGCTCGCGCGCGCCATGTGGGCGAACCTCAGCGCAGGTGGGGTGGTGCAGGGTGGCAGCACCCTGACGCAGCAGCTCGCGAAGAATTTTTTTCTTACCCAGGAAAGAACCATCCAGAGAAAACTAAAGGAAATGCTGATGGCCCTGCTGCTGGAGCTGCACTATGAAAAGGACGAGATACTCGAGGCGTACCTCAATGAAGTCTATCTGGGCCAATCAGGCAATCGCGCCATACACGGCTTCGGCCTTGCCAGTCTGTTCTATTTCGCCCGTCCATTGGACGAACTGAACCTGTCGGAGCTGGCGCTGCTGACCGCTCTGGTAAAGGGCGCATCCTACTACAATCCGTTCCGATCGCCTGAACGCGCGAAGACGCGGCGTAATCATGTTCTTAGCAATATGGTCGAATTGGGTTATGTCGACAGCACTACCGCAGCCGAAGCCAGGCAAGCACCACTCGGTGTGACGAAAAAAGGGAGGTATTCGTCCACGGAGCATCCGGCCTACCTCGATTTCGTTCGGCTCCAGCTGCGCCGCGATTATCAGGAAGATGGCCTGCGCAAGGCGGGCCTGCACATTATTACCGCCCTGGATCCCCGGATTCAGGGTGTAGTCGAGAAGTCGGTGGGGCAAAGACTGGACGCCATAGAGAAGCAGAAAAATCTGCCGAAGGGCTCCCTGCAATCTGCGGTGCTTGTGGTGCGCACCGACAACGGTGAAGTCGTAGCGCTTGCAGGGGGCAGAGAGCCGCGATTCGCCGGTTTCAATCGGGCTCTGGAAGCGGAAAGACTCGTCGGGTCCTCGATAAAGCCGCTGGTGTTTCTCGCCGCCCTGGAACGCGGCTACAGTCTGGCCAGCATGTTGGACGATAGCCCGCTTGTCGTCGAACAAGCCGGTGCTTCCGTGTGGAAACCACAAAACTACGATGGCAAATCGCACGGCTCCGTTCGATTGATCGATGCCTTGAGTTACTCCTACAACATTGCAACCGCGAGGCTGGGTATGGAGATCGGCATCGACCGAGTCGTAAGACTGCTGCGCAGGCTTGGACTGAACAGGGAGGTGAGTGGCTACCCGTCTTTCTCCCTCGGAGCGGTTAACCTGACGCCTGTGGAAATGACTCAGATGTATCTGGCTTTCGCCAGCGGCGGCTTTCTCATTCCACTGCGCACTACCCGGTCGGTACTGAACCAGGACATGCAGCCGCTGGCTCGATACCCGCTGTCGCTGGAGCAGGTCATAGACGGCGAGCAGATGACGGTCCTGAATGCCGGTTTGCAATCGGTGGTGGCGAAAGGCACCGCCAGGTCGCTGAACGGGCGCTTTCCGTCAAATCTGAAACTGGCGGGAAAGACTGGAACGACCAACGGCTACCGGGACAGCTGGTTCGCGGGCTACGGCGGCAACTTCCTTGCCGTGGTGTGGGTGGGTAGAGACGATAACAAGCCGACGGGGCTGACCGGCGCGTCGGGTGCGATGCAAATCTGGGGGGATATCATGAAAGAAGTCCATATCCAGCCGGTCGACCTGCCGGCGCCCGCGTCGATCGAGTATGTTCAGATCGATCAGTACGGTCAGTTGGCGACCGGTTGCGCAGGCGCACAAACTCTGCCGTTTGTGCCCGCTACCATACCCGATCGATACGCGTCCTGTGCCAGCGTCAAGAAACGGCGTGACAAGTCCGCGAAAAAGAAAAGCTGGCTCGAAAGGCTGTTCGACACGAACAAGAAATAGGATGCCAAGGATCAACGTGCGCCTGGTGAAAAATGCGAATTGAGACATTGTCGGGTCTCGGACTTGCTTTGGTTTCGCTGGTCTTCCTTGCGTCCTGTACGACCACGGCTACCAGGCAGGAGCGCCAGCCAATATCCGATCAGGCGGCGGTGGTAAACTGGGTAGACAGCGCCCGGTATCTCCGGGAGCGTAAACAGTTCGATCAGGCGGCGGTAAAACTGGAAAGAGCACTGCGCGTCGAGCCCGGCAACGCGAGCTTGTGGCACGAACTGGCCCGCGTACACCTGGATCAGGGAAATCTCGATCAGGCGATCCAGTTTGCCAACAAGTCGAACGCTTTGACGCGGGATGATGACCTGAAAACGAGCAATAGACGACTCGTCAATGCCGCGCAATCACGATGCATATCCAGGTCGTTCTCATCTTGCCGGAAGGTGATACAACACCAATACGGCCGGCCTTGATGTAGGATGCCGGTTAAGGTCCGATGACGGGCGCCGGCGGCAGCGGAGCGGGAGCGGCAACGGGGGCGGTGGATCCAAGGGTTCCGGCAGCGCCGGCAGTGCCGGGGGCGGCGGTGACGGCTCCGACGGCGGTATCCGAAACGGGCGCGGGCTCAGCGGCGCGCGCCAGCCCGGCGCCTGGTGGGACGGCCCCCTGGGCGGCGTCGTTAGCCACATCGGCGGCTTCCGAAGCACGGGTGGATGACTTGGCGGCGGCGTCGGCTGCTTGTTTGATTTGTTCCGGCGGGGCATTCTCCCTGGACAGTTTGACCGCTGTTTTTGTGGCGCCGGCGGCGCTTTCGGTCTCGCTGGCGGCGGCGTTGGTGCCCCGGGCCGCGCGGTTGGTGTTGTTCGCCACCTGGGAGCTGCTGGCGGATTTGGCGGATTTGGCGGCTTCGACTGCGGCATCTTTGGCAGTCTCGGCAAACGGTTCAGAGAATTCGGCGGCGGCCTGCGCGGCGTCTTCAAGGGATTTGTCGTATGGATTTGCTGCGAGTTCAGCAGCGGCCTCAGCGCTGGCCTCGGCGGCCTTGGCACTTTGACCGGCAGCTTCCGCGGCCTGCGTAGCCCTGGTGCCCGCTTCGAAGTCGGGCTCCATTATCAATGGGTTGGTTGTGATCGAGGGGGCCCCGCTGGTTGCGAGTCCCCGGTTATCGCTGGGAACGTCCGCAGTGGAAATTGCCTGCGTGTCGAATATCAAATTGACTTCGGTGTCGACGCTTTTCTCGGCGACCTTATCGCATTCGCCGGGTTCGAAGGGTTCATTTTTGTAAAACACACCGCCGCCGTCTTGCTCGCAAATGTATATCGTCTCTCCGGCTATCGCCGGTGTGGCAGCAATCATGCAGAAAGTAATCAAGTAAGACGCTACTTTGTTCATTGTTCCCGAACCTCGGATGCTATTATAACCCCGTCGGCGAACATTTACGGAAAGGGATATCACGAGAAGCTTTGACGCACCTTTCCTGGTCAGATTATACGGCGTATCTCCTCGACTTTTTGGTTCGAACTGCGCTGATTGAGGGTCGTCTGGGGCACCGGCACATCCAGCCCATTTTGAACGCCCGGGCGCTTCGCAAGAGACTGGACCCAGCGAGTCAAATGCTGCAGATCATCGATCTCGACACCCGCCCAACCGTGCCGTCGAACCCATGGAAAAGTTGCGAAATCGGCTATCGACAGGTCGCCGGCAAGAAACTGGTTATCGCCGAGCTGGCGATTCAGTACCTCATACAGACGCCTTGTTTCGGACTGGTACCTTTCGATGGCATAGCCGATCTTTTCAGGGGCATAGCGGTAGAAGACATGGGCTTGCCCCTGCATCGGTCCGAGCCCCCCCATCTGCAGCATGAGCCACTGCAGCACGCGCGACCGGGGTTTCGGCTGCGTCGGAAGAAATGCCCCCGACTTATCAGCCAGATATACGAGAATGGCTCCGGATTCGAAGACCACGAAATCGTCGTGGTCACTGTCGACGATTACCGGGATACGCCCGTTGGGATTGAGCTCGAGGAACCAATTTTCTTTTTGCTCCTTCGCCGACAGCTCGACGTGCGTGAATCGGTACGGCAGACCGCATTCCTCCAGCATGATCGAAACCTTGTATCCGTTTGGCGTGGGTGAGGTATACAGCTCGATCATTTCAATCCCGGCGGCCATGGCCGCCCGCGGCAATCACGGTCCGAGAATACTCCCCGGTGGCAGCGGTGCCGGAGGGGCTACCGCGCCTCCGGCTGAGGTTGCCCCCGTTCCGGCGCTGCCGGCAGTCCTAGCCGTTGTGCCGGTATTCGCCGTCGACGGTTCTTTAACCGGGGTGTTGCCGGGATCACCCACGCCCAGCTCATCCTCCTCGCCGGTGATGAGCATGTCCTCGTCCTCACGCTCATCAGGTGCGCCGGACGGCATGGATGACGAGCTCCCCGAGGGTGCCTGCGGCTGCTGCTGTCCGGTGAATTCGGCGGCCGGAATCACATTGGCGTCCGGATCGAGGTCCTTCTGCTCGACCTTGCATTCGGCATCGCTGGGTTCCTGGTCCTGGTAGATGACACCGCTGCCGTCCAGCAGTACGCACTTATAAAGGGTCAATCCGCTTGTGGGGCCGGCAATCGCCAGGGTGAGTAACAAAATGCAAATGATTGATCTAAGCATAGTGGAACTATAGTCCATCGCGGCTTGATGGTCAGCCACAAGCCGCTACAATACGCCGCCTATGACAGATGACCGCTACAAACCCGACGAGATAGAACTGAAAGTACAGCATTACTGGGAAGACAACCAGAGTTTCAGGGTTACAGAGGACCCCGCTCGCGAAAAGTTCTACTGCCTGTCGATGTTTCCCTATCCGTCGGGGAAACTGCATATCGGCCACGTCCGCAACTACACCATCGGTGACGTCCTCTCCAGGTACCAGCGAATGCAGGGCAAGAACGTCCTGCAGCCCATGGGATGGGACGCGTTCGGTTTGCCCGCGGAAAACGCCGCCATCCAGAACCAGGTGCCGCCGGCGAAATGGACCTACGAAAACATCGATGCCATGCGGGCGCAATTGAAGCGGCTTGGCTTCGGCTACGACTGGTCGAGGGAATTCGCCACCTGCAAGCCTGAATACTACAGATGGGAGCAGTGGTTTTTCACCACCCTGGTAAAGAAGGGTCTGGCCTACAAGAAAATGGCCGTGGTGAACTGGGACCCGGTCGAGCAGACGGTGCTGGCCAATGAGCAGGTGGACAGCGAGGGTCGCGGGTGGCGTTCCGGGGCGCTTGTCGAACGGCGTGAAATCCCGCAGTGGTTCCTTAAAATCACCGACTATGCCGATGAGCTGCTTAGCAGCCTGGACGATCTCGAGGGCTGGCCCGACGCGGTCAAGACCATGCAGCGCAACTGGATCGGTAAATCCCGGGGAATCGAATTTTCGTTTGCCATCGACGGCAGCGACGAGCGAATAAGCGTGTACACGACACGGCCAGACACCATCATGGGCATCACCTACGCCGCGGTGGCGGCGGAGCACCCACTGGCCCAGGAAGCCGCCAGATCGAATCCGGAACTCACGGCGTTCATCGCCGAGTGCAAAAAATCCAAAGCGGCGGAAGCTTCGATCGAGACACTCGAGAAAAAAGGCGTGCCCATCGGCATCGAGGCAATCCACCCCGTCAACGGCGAAAAGATACAGATATGGGCGGCCAACTTCGTGCTGATGGGATACGGCACCGGGGCAATCATGTGCGTGCCGGGGCATGACCAGCGCGACTGGGAGTTTGCCAGGCAATACGGTATCGAGATCAGGCAGGTGATCAGGCCGTCAGAAGGTCCTGATGTCGACATCGCGGACGGCGCGTATGTTGAATACGGGATTACGTGCAATTCCGGCCGCTTCGATGGTATGGACTATGCCGGGGCCTTCGACGCCGTGGCGGACTACCTGGAAACCGAGGGCGTCGGTCAACGCAGAACTAATTTTCGCATCCGCGACTGGGGTGTCTCGAGGCAGCGTTACTGGGGCTGTCCGATACCCGTGGTCTACGACGAGGCGGAAAATGTCTATCCCGTGCCTGCCGAGGACCTGCCGGTAGAGTTGCCGGAGAATGTTGAATTTCAGGGCGTCAAATCCCCGATCAAGGATGACCCCGAGTTCCTGAGAACCCGGGTCCCGGGCACCGACCGTCCCGCTACAAGGGAAACCGATACCTTCGATACTTTTTTCGAGTCATCCTGGTATTTCGCAAGATTCTGCTGCCCCGACAACGACAGCGCCATGCTCGATGAACGCGCCAATTACTGGTTGCCGGTGGATCAGTATATCGGCGGAATAGAGCACGCCGTGCTGCACCTTCTTTATGCCCGCTTCTTCCACAAGCTGATGCGGGATGAAGGCCTGGTCGATTCCGATGAGCCTTTCACCAGATTGCTTACCCAGGGCATGGTATTGAAGGATGGTGCCAAGATGTCGAAATCGAAGGGCAACACCGTAGACCCCCAGTCGATGATTGATCGGTACGGCGCTGATACGGTCCGTCTGTTCGTTATGTTCGCTTCTCCGCCGGACCAATCGCTGGAGTGGAATGACGATGCCGTGGCGGGCGCACACCGGTTTCTGCGCCGGCTTTGGGCACTGTTCCGGAAGCGGTCTGAGTTAATTCGTGATGCCGCGCCGGTTTCGGGACATGATCTGAACACGGAGTTGAAGGAATTCCGCACACTGCTGCATGGAATGCTGTCCAGGGTCAATGCCGACTACGAGCGCACTCGTTACAACACGGTAATTGCCGCCTGTATGGAGCTCACCAATGCGGTGGAAAGACTCGATTGGGAAAAATTCGGCGATGCCGGTGCCTCGGTTTTGAGGGAGGCGCTCACCGTGCTGACCAAAGTGCTGGCGCCCGTGGTCCCCCACATAATGCACGTTCTCTGGGCGGAAATAACTGATGGATCGGATCTGCTGGATGCTTCATGGCCCGACGTCGACGAGAAGGCGCTGCGGACCGAGGTTGTGCAAATGGTGGTTCAGGTAAATGGTAAACTGCGCGGCCGCATTCAAGTTCCAGTCGATGCTGGTGAAGACTTGATCAGGGAAGCCGCGCTTGCCGACCCTAAAGTAGCACAGCATGTCGGTGATGCCGGGATCAATAAGTGCATAGTCGTGCCGAAGCGCTTGATCAACATCGTTGTCGGATGACATATAATGCAGACCGGGAACCTGTCCGAGCCTGCATTTGCGCGGTTTCAATTGATGAAATGTGAAGATACACTATGCCTATGCGATTACTATTGACTTTCGTCGTGTGTGCGTCCCTGACCGCGTGTGGTTTTCATCTGCGCGGACAGCTTCCCATCCCGGACAGCATCAAAACAATCAGTGTTCAGAGCGACGACAGAGAGCTGCGCACCAAGCTTGTGGAAGCGCTCAGCTTCAGCGGCGCCACCGTTGTGGAGAGCCCGTCGGACGCGCTCGCGCTGTTGGATCTCAAGAACGTCAGGTACGAAAGAGAGGTGCTTACGATCGACGACCGCGGCAAAGTTACCGGTTATATCCTGCGTTACAGAGCTCGCTTTACGCTTACATCCGCCGAGGGTGAAAGCCTCAGGGAGTCCGCCCTCGTCACCAGGCGTGACTTCAACTTCGATCCGGACCTCGTACTGCAGGCTGAAATCGAAGAGGAAAGCCTGCGTCAGGACATGTTAACGGATTTGACCCAGCAGATCCTTCGGCAAATCGCTACGGTCACCGCCTCAATCGCACCAGCCGGTCACGCGGTGTCCATGGGCCGCGTCACGAGGGCCTGACCCGTTCTACCACGCGGGGACCTCGTGCTTCGCTACAGGGGATCCGGACCCGGCAACTGGCGCCGGAATTCAATTGTGACCTCGTTTCGGTATGCACAATAGAATAACGCTGATTTTTGGAGATGAGCCGCTGCTTGTGGAAGAAACGGCGGACG